>OKSF01000006.1_pt1 | contig 212140 bp, 132 predicted proteins | sample 1606061 | NCBI WGS metagenome assembly OKSF01 (sample SAMEA3541567, study PRJEB24748) | human gut metagenome | biome: human gut; feature: human-associated habitat; material: faeces | place: China | collected 2012
GCATCAGTTCCAATATGAACATTCGGCAAAATAATTACGTTTCCACCAATTTTTACACCTGAATCGATGACAATCGGTCCGCTTTGGTTACCATCAACGGTTAATAGTGAAGTCGAAGAACTAATCTCAACATTATCACCAATCCTAATTCCGGCCTTATCTGCCATCGTGACATTGCAACTGACTGAAATGTTTTTGCCAAGTTTAATATTTCGACCATAGTCACTGTAAAACGGTAATAAAAACTGATTACTATCGTCTATCTGATAACCAAAAATTTCATTTAACAACTGCTTGATTTGTCGATCATTTAAACAAGACGTATTCAGATGCCGTAACAGCCGTTGATTCTGCTCTAATAATCGTTGATCCACTTTTAACTGCTTTGTAATTATCACTCACCTCCTTTAATTAACTGTCTTTATTATATTTTTCCTTTGTTATGATGTGAAATACTTATATAATATGATAAAAAATAGCTTTTAGTTATGGGAGAGGATTAAATGGAACTTCGGGTTTTACGTTACTTTCTCGCTGTCGCCCAACAGCGAAATATTACGAAAGCTGCTCGAGAACTACTAGTATCTCAACCAACATTATCAAAGCAGCTTGCAGATTTAGAAAGTGAACTTGGTGTCAAATTATTTATCCGCGGGCATCGACAAATTACCTTAACAGACGAAGGCGAGTATCTCCAAGCCCGTGCAAAAGAAATTATTCAACTTGCGGACCAAACAGCCACTAATATTCAAAATGAACAAGTTGTTACTGGAACACTCTCAATTGGTGCTGGCGAAAGTATTGGAATGCAGCGGATTATGGAAGTACTAAGCGGAATTATTCAGGACTATCCTGATGTTAAAATTCGGCTAGTCAGTGGCAATGCTGATGAAATGGAAACTGCATTAAAACACGGTACCATTGATTTTGCGGTCTTAATGGCTCATCGTAGTCTCGACAGTTACCATCATCTTCAATTACCGGAAACTGATCGGTGGGGATTAGCCATGCAAAAAGACGATCCCCTTGCTCAAAAAAATGTTATTGGACCTGCTGATCTTATTGGCCTCCCTCTTCTGGTATCCGAACAAGCTCTTGATGAACACCGCTTCCAAGATTGGTGGGGTAACGTAGGAAAAGAAATTAACATTATTGGTACTTACACGTTAGTTTTTAATGCGGAGTTAATGGTTAAACAAGGGAGTGCCTACATACTTACTTTCGATAATCTTCTTAACACTTCAAGCAATAGCGAACTCACCTTCCGTCCGCTTTCACCATCTATTTCTGAATCAACAAATATTATTTGGAAAAAGAATGTCACCCAATCTAAAGTGGCTAAGTTATTTACCCAGCGTTTATTAGCATCACTGGACTAGCAAGCCCTTTCTTTTAGGTTCCACCTGATATCATGCTATAGTTAAAGTAATAGCTTTAGCGGGAGGCGGGATTATGCAAGAGCTTGATTGGTGTTTACGAATGTTACTAGCAGCTTTGTGTGGCGGAATCATCGGCTTTGAGCGAAAAAGTAAAGCAAAAAATGCCGGAATTCGGACCCATGCATTAATCGCTTTAGGAGCTGCCCTTGTAATGATCGTTTCAAAATATGGTTTCTTTGACTTGCTCAAAATCACGCATAGTAACTGGGCAGTTGACCCTTCACGGATTGCTGCTCAAGTTGTTAGCGGAATTGGGTTTCTTGGTGCCGGAACTATTATTAACCGCCATGATCAGATAATTGATGGTTTAACGACGGCGGCTGGTATTTGGGTTACAGGAGCAATCGGCCTTGCATATGGAAGCGGACTCTATAGTATCGGTATTATTGGTACTGCTTGCGTCTTACTGGCTGAAATTTTGGGAAAGTATATCGACCAATTTGCTTTACGGCAAGGCAATGGCTTTTCATGCTTTATTTCATTGAATGGAACTATCAGTGACCTGCACATTATCATCGACGAATTAAATGATAAGTATTTCAAAGCACCGCTTAAATACGTGGTTTATAATTATGACAATGGCAAAGTAACCTGTCGGATTTTCGGCGAATTAAAATCAAGAGCATTGTCAGAAGAAGTCTTTGAAGACTTAGCAACAATGCAAAACGTTAATAACGTTGAACTTGAATAACATAACAAAAAGGTTCGCGGCACCCAATGCTACGAACCTTTTTGTTATCTAAGCGAATTACTGGATAATAATATATCCGCCTTGTGTATATTACAAAAGTTGCTGATATAGTGGCAGTAATTCCTTAATGGCGGTTAAAATATATTCTTCCATGTTCTCAACATCATCTCGTTTACGAAAAGCAAATTTACCAAGCAAAAAACTCGATTGTTGCGCTTCCTTATTGAATTGTTGTTGAATATCCTGATTGTCCAAATATTTTGCTAACGGTAGGTGGTCATCAAATTCCATCTCATCCTTATCCCAGAGATACCAATTAGTATTATCCAGATTCCGTGCCCATTGCGGTATTTTTGCTAACAATTGATTATATGCAGCTGGGGTTCCCTCACGTTGCTCACTTTTATAATGCTGAAACATTAAATAAATCTGCAGCTGCTTCCTATCAAGCATTACGCCAATACATGGATTAGCATTCGCCATTTCACTCAATCGATATGATGCCCAATAGTGATCACGTAAATTCCAACCATTAGTCCAACTTTCAACATGAACTTTGGCAAACTTGTTAGTTGGTAGTTGACTAGCGACTGTCTGATTTACTTTTTTCCATCCTTGCCAAACTGATTTAAAAGTATTCTTTAACTCCGCAACTTCTGCTGGGGAATGATTTTCTTTAATCTTCTTAAAAGAAAACTCCGGCTGGTCAAAAATCGCAAACATATCCTCTGATAATACTGTCATTTTATATCTCCTTTTTATCCAAGAATATCATAGCCACGACTTAAATAGGTTTTAGCCAACAAAGTTTAGCAAAATCATGTAAAAACCTGTCCCTACTAGAATCGATAACGGCATATTTCTTTTCCACAAATGGATAAACAACGTTACTAGCCCTGCAACTATTTCTAATAATGCCTTGCTAGGCTCGCTGAATGAAATGTTGCGGTAACAATAAATAACTAGTACACCCATAATGGCTGCCGGAAGGAATTTGCCAAGTTCTTCAAGATATGGCGATAATTCTTTTGACTGGTCAAAGATTAAAAATGGAATAAAGCGGGTTGCCATCGTCACAGCCGCCGCGATTAAAATTGAGATAATTTGTTCAGTTAATGTCATCTTTTCTCCTCATAATTAAATAGTTCAATGAAAAGAGGACTACAAGCGTCACTAATGTTACTAATAAGAAAACATTTTTACTACAGAATAACAAACAAATAATGGCAAATACTAAGCCAATCAATGCATCCCGCTGAGTTCGCGCATTCTTTAATTGTTCAGTAAATAGGACGATGAAAAGAGCGGTCATTATAAAATCTAAGCCGGCTAGATTTAAATTAATCATTCCGCCAAGCAGACCGCCTAATCCAGCACCAACGACCCAACTAAAATAATTAAACGCGGTTACGTAGAAATAAACGTACGAGTGATCAAGGTTGTCGGGAATTTTTAGCGTCGCATTTAGGGAAAAAGACTCATCACACATTCCAAAAATCAGAATTGGCTTTAATTTGCCAGTATTGGAATATTTTTTCAACATGGTAATCCCATAAAAAATATGTCGGGAATTAACAAGTGCAGTTAAGACGAGGACTGTTAACGGCTGAAAACTCTGGACTAATAAGTTTCCAATGATAAATTCAACGGATCCTGCAAAAATAGTCGCAGCCATTAAAAGCGGGTATAAAAAATTAAAACCTAATTTATGCATATAAATGCCGTAACTTGCTCCTAAAAATAAAAAGCCAAGCATTACCGGACTGGTTTTATGAAAGGCATAACGTGCTTCATTTCTCATTCATGAATTCTCCCTTCTTAAAATTACTTGAATTTATTTTAAACAGGAGTATTTTATCCATACAAGCTATTAATTGTATGGATTACAATATTGGAGGTTAACTATGCCAATAAATGATTTTTCACACCACCAACTCACTTGGTATCCTGATAAAAGCAAACTTACTCGACCGATTTATAAGAGTCTCCTTAACCAACTAAAAACGGCTATTGAACAAGGAAGATTAACTCCTGGCACAAAGCTACCGCCACAACGGGAACTAGCCGATTATCTCGACATTAACTTCACTACCGTTACCCGTACTTATAAACTAAGCGCGCAGCTGGGCCTAACCTATGGAATTCACGGCAAGGGAACCTTTGTTAATTCTAATGGTATTGACCCACTAACTGCTTCACCATTGACGCGAACCATCGATCTTGGCTTTGTCGCTTCATTTGAGCAAACCAATTACCTGCTTGATAACATCCTTAACAACACTGTTAAACAAGGGTCAGCACACCTTTTAACCTATGATTCACCAACTGGACGTGCAATTGATAAGGAGGCTTTTCGTAATTATGTGAACTGGCTTGGTGTCAACCTAATATCTAGTCAGCAAATTCTTATTACAGCGGGTGGTGAAAATTCACTAACACTCCTTTTAATGACCTTGTTTTCTAGTGGTGATAAAATAGCCGTCGATGAGTTTACTTACGCTAATTTGATTGCGACGGCCCAGTTGAATAATTTACAACTCATAGCAATTAAAAATGACCACGGCGGTATGAATGTTGAAGCATTGAAACAAGCCTGCCAAACTAATAATCTAAGCGGTCTTTATCTCATGCCCGAATATAGTAATCCAACTGGTAAAATTCTCTCGAATGCTCGGCGAAAAGAGATTGCAGCTATTGCTAAAAAGTATAAGCTAAAGGTAATTGAGGACGACTATCTAAGTTTTCTTAGTAAAGTCAATCCAGAACACCCCCTAAAACTGATGGAGATAATTCCCGACCAGACTTGTTACGTTTGTAGTATGTCAAAAGTTCTCGCTTCCGGCTTACGAATAGGGTATTTAGTATTTCCGCAACAATTTTCCCAGCAAATAAAGAATGGCTTTTTTAATACTACAGTTAAGACTTCGACGCTTAATGCGGCAATTGCTAGCACGGCAATAAACGAGCATGTTGTTCAGCAAATCGTCCAAAATAAAATTAATTTTGCCAAACAAGTAAATTTGCTTTTTAACCAATACTTTCCTTTTGCGCCGACAAAGCAATTAACAGACTACGCTTTCTTTCGCCGATTACCGCTTAAAAATATTAAAGACGGACCAAAAATTGAACCAGCCCTTGCTAAAATTAATATCCGTTGCTTTAGCTCTGAACGATTCCAAATTAATGCCGCCTCAAATGAACATTTTCTCCGCGTTTCGTTATCTGCTAGTAAATCAATGGAAGAATTAGCGACGGGATTAAAATCATTACAGCAATTTTTACAGCATAATAACTTAATATAGGCTTCAAAAGCTCAGACATTTGTCTAGCAATTGAAGCCTATTTTTACATAACTCTTTTTCCAGCCATCCAGGTTTCTTTAACGCGAATATTTTTAAGTTCATCATGTGAAACCGTAAAAATGTCATTATTCAGGATTACAAAATCAGCTGCCTTCCCTGCTTCAAGCGTTCCATTATCAGTAAAACCACCTATTTTAGCTCCATCTCGTGTATAACCAAGAACAGCTTGCGGAACAGTAATCACTTCTTCAGCGTTAACCACATCATTATTGGCTGCTTTCCTCGTTACAGCCGCATAAATGCTATAAAACGGGCTATCTGGTTCAGCCCATGGCGTACACGGTGCATCTGAACTTAATCCTAATATTGCCTTAGAATTTAACATCGATTTAACACGGTAAGCGAGTTTAAACTGTGCTGGTGAAAGATAATGGCGGTATGATTCATCCTCCGCAAAGAAAAAGATCGGCTGGGTAACTAAAGCATAATTCATTTTACTCTTAGCAATCTCTTCAAACATGTAATCACTCATTAAAGACGCGTGTTCAATCCGTACCGATGGCATCGTTGTTAACCATGGCTCCATATCTTTTGTCACTTCAATTACCGTTTGAATGGCCTTATCCCCCATTGCATGGACCGCTAATTGAAGTTTATTATCACGAGCCATCATAACCGCCCGTTGAAGTTTCTCCGTCGATGTTAGACTAACACCCATTTTACCAGAAGGATATGGTTCGCTATTATATGCTGTTTCGCCAGAGATACTACCATCCATAAATACTTTGATTCCAGCAACACGAAGCTTTTCATTCCCGCTTGGTTGTAGTCCAACCTGTGGATCAATTTCGTCAAAAACATAGTAAATAGATGCCTTAGGAGTAAATCCTTGTTTAACTGCATCCTGATACAGTTTTAACGAGGTGTATGGCTTCATCCGCCCCATCATTTCACCAATTGCTACAATTCCCTCTTTAAGGTAATGATCAGAACTATTAACCATATTAGCGACATCATTTTCATAGCTCTGCGCGGATTTAGCCCGAATAAGTAACTGGGATGCGGCTACCTCGCGCATAAAGCCGGTCGGTCGTCCGTCAGCGAACCGTTCAATTTTCCCACCAACCGGATCGGGGGTGTTTTCATTAATTCCAGCAAGTTTCAGTGCCTTTGAATTTCCAACTGATGAATGGCAGTCAGAACGATAAATAAAAATTGGCTGAGTTGTTGAAACCGCATCTAAATCATCACGGGTCGGGCTACGGTGCTCTGCTAGTTTCGTTTCATCAAAGCCCCATCCTTCAATCCAGACGTTTTCTCCTTGACCATATGCTGGAGAATTACGGAGTGCTGCTTGCATTTCCTTGATACTATTGACATTCGGCGGCGTGCATGCAACCCCGTGAAGTGCATCGGCAATATATTTGGGATGCGTATGACAATCAATTAAACCTGGCAAAACTGTTTGTCCCTGGAGATCAATAGTCTCTCCCTCAACAGGAAGATTATCACCAACTTGCTTAACTTTTCCATTTTCAACTATCATCCTGTTTGCAAAATGGTCTTCATTGTCCCCAACAAAAATTTTGCCGTTTATAAATGTCTGTTTAGGCATCATCCTCGCTCCTTTCGCTTAAAGCCTCTTTTTATTATAAAATGAAACCGCTTTAAGAATGACAGTTATTTAAAATAAAATCGCTAGGACTATTGCACGCAAAAACAGCCTAACCGCGGAATTCCGCAATCAAGCCGTCTAAACTATTTTATCTATTTGCATTCGAGCCACACCGATCAGCTAATCGCTAATTAGTTCTGGTCGTTTTCTCCCTTTTAGTGCGTGACAAATCAATCCAAGAATTAATCCTGCAATCCCAAAGGCCAGCCACCCAAAGCCTAAATTGAAAAATGGGAAGTACTGTTGGGCAAAAGCAAGCAGTGTCTGTAATAATCGACTTTCATGTAACCCAGCTGGTAACGCATTTAGCATGTCAAAAAATGCTGGAATTAGGGTAAACCCAGTTGTAATTCGGTAAACGAGCCGGTCATTCTTAAACAGTGGTGAAAGTAGCCCTAAAATAATTAAGGTAATTGCTAACGGATAGAGGAACATCAGAATTGGCGTTGACCATGCAATAATCTGGTTAAGTCCTAAATTAGCAAATAGGAATGATAATCCACAATTGATTCGTAAAAATGTTCGATATGAAATTTTAGGAAACCGGCGATGGAAATCTTGTGAAAAGGCAATTACTAACCCCATTGCTGATGTCATACAGGTAATAGTTGCTAAAGTTGCTAAAATCGCATCGCCTGCCGTTCCTAAGTAGTGATGAGAGATTTGGGCAAGGGTGATTCCGCCATTAGCTGCCAGCTTAAATTGATGTAAACTGGTTGCCCCTAACCAAATTAAAGCTAAATAAATAATTGCAACTCCCGCAATTCCGAGAAAACCACTCTTAGCCGTTGCAAGTGAAATTTGCCGGGTCTTCTTAATGCCGAGTTCTCTAATTGCAGTAATAATAGTAATTCCAAAAGCTAATGCTGCCAAGCCATCCATAGTATTGTAACCTTGCAAAAAGCCATTAGAGAAAGCATGACTCGTATATGCTGCGGTTATATTAGCAGTATTTCCTGAACCGAGCGGATTAATGAATGCTAATAAGAAAATAAGGAATAATAATAACAAGAACAAGGGATTTAAAACTTTACCGATTAAAGTAGTGATCTTTCCCTCATGATTTGAAAAAAGGTAAACCAAACTAAAGAAAATTGCTGAGTAGATTAATAATCCCCAAGTATTAGCTGCCGTAGATAAATAAGGAGCAATCCCGATTTCATAAGGAACGGTTGCTGTCCGCGGAGTTGCAAACAGTGGTCCTAACGTAGCATGAATGAGAATTAAAAAGATAAGTGCGTAGTAACGGCCATTCGGCAATGCAAGGTCATAAATCCCGTTTGACCTGGTAATACTAATTGCTAACAGCGCCATTAAAGGCAGTAACACTCCGGAAAATAGAAAGCCACTACTCGCGATTAGCCAGTTACTGCCAGCTAATTGACCCAAGTGAACCGGGAAAATAAGATTTCCTGCCCCAAATAACATTCCGAAAATAAGTGATGCGATAATTATTGACTGTCTAATACTCGCTTTTGTTGTCTCCATTTTAACCATTCCTCTCGGTAAATATTAAATTAATATTGGTACAAAAAAACGTCCTTATAAGCATTTTGCTTATAAGGACGCTATCACGCGTGTTACCACCTTACTTTAGAACAATATTACTATTATTCCCTTACCCCGTACATAGTGAACTAGATACGTTGACGCTATAACGGGCGCACCCGCCTAAAGCTACGATTACTCTCACCTCAGGCACTCCTAGGCTACTTTCACTTTACTTCCCTATCCCCACTCACACTAACTCGGGTTCGCTGACTAGTTAAAGCAAAGCTAATTTCCTATTCTTAGTGGTTATTCATACCGTTTATTTACTAAGTATATTACGTTATAAATTAGAAAATGTCAATATTTTTCTAATTATTTTTTAATCAGTGGAATAAATTACATAATTACAAATACTTTGATCCTTCACGAATTGACAATGGTGCTAACTTTTGCTGATTCTGTTTAATAAAATCACGTACCCATTCTGGATTGGTCTTAGAATAATCACGTAACACCCAGCCAATTGCTTTATTAATAAAGAACTCATCACTTTCCAGATTATTTTGAATGATTTTACTCAACACCTGAGTATTAGTTGCTTGTTTTCTTAATAATTGATATTCAATTGCCACACGACGAATCCAAAAATCTGAATCTCGGGACCATTCTAACATTAATTTATCGCCACGTGGATCACTCCATGTTAGGTAACCAAGTGGTTTGACTAATGTATCAATTGTATCCCACCATTGCTTACTCCGCGCATATCTTTCAATTTTGCTAATATCCGTAAAATTAAGTTTCTTCTTCATCGCAATCAAGTAATCACAAACAAAATACTGCATTTCGCGATACGGATCTTGCCAACAATGATCTAATAGTTCCCAGTCGATCTGATCCTGCTTTTTCTCTGCAAGTAGGAGGCGATGATAAAGTGCCTTTCGTTTCCTAGTCTGATAACCATAAAATTCAAATTGATTCCGCATATATTTTTTCATTTGCTTGGCACGGTCAACATTAGTATTTTTAGCAAATCGTTCCTTTAATTGTTCATAGTCTAGCATCTGTCCAACTCCTATTTTTCTTTATTCACCTATCCTATTGATTAAAAACTTAACTAGTACAACAGCATTCATTACTATTACCACTGCTGTAACTAACGCAATAACATTTAACTGATTAAATATTAATACTAGAACATATCCAATAATCGTAGTTGAAGTAAATACTAATCTCACTGGCCAGCCAACATGTAATTGCGGCTGATTATAGTAATCGGCAATTGCTAGTCCAATGTAGAATAATATGACCCCGAGATAAAGAACTGTAATTGCAAAAATTACGTTGGCTTCTGGTTCATTAATAAATTTCAAGGCAACAGTCGCTAAACTTAATCCAAAGATAATGAAGTAATGCAGGTAAATTAATAGGTTGCCCGTTTCCTGCTTACGATGCTCATCAATCAAATGGTCAAATTCAACGATATAAGTGAAGAAAAGCCCAACAACGACGATAAAGATGAAAACTGATGACCACGCTAAGTTTTCCTGAGTAAAGTAGTTCGCAATTCCTACAATCGTCTCACCAAACATTACGATAATTAAAGCGGTGAGTCGTTCAAGGATATGTGAAAAAATGATCGGATGATGATGCGTATATCTTCCAGTAAACGCGGGTGCAAGCCAACTAATGATAATTCCAGCCAATGCGACCGTAATACCAACCGGATTATAGTAAAACCCGCCGGCAAAAAGAACAACTGTCCGAAAACCAAGAATTCCCGTAAAAGCAATCGTTATTTTCTTATCAATTTCCTTTTGTACTTGAAAATAGGTAATTAGGTATTGCAAACACAGGGTCATTGAAAGCAACCCAGCAGCGATAAAGAATGTTGCTAAATGCTGATCAAAGGTGGCAGTAAAGGCATTTGACATGTAAAGAATAATTGCCATATCAATAAATGAAAAAATAATGTTTGTCCACGATGATTTTCCATAGCGGTTAGTAAAAACCATTTGGACCATCCACGAATTGATAAATACTATAATTACTAAGAAAAAGATCACTAGTGTTACTGGGGTTAAAACTCCATGATGCAGGTGATGCAATAATTCAGTTGCCCGCGAAATCATATAAACAAAGACTAAATCATAAAATAACTCAACTAGTGAAACACGTTTAGTTAATACATTTGCCACAGCTACTCCTCCATTTCTATTGGTTAGGATAGCAAAATTAACAAACTTGCTCAATACAAAAGGAAGCTACTCCACTTTAAGAATAGCTTCCTTTTGTATGTGTATTCACTTCTAATATATTTTTTTAGGCCTCATTTTCAGCCAATCGTTCTTCCTCACTCTTCAGACGGTCTTTGATGTACTTAGCCGAAGTAGCAAGTTTTTCTTTTTCGACATCTGTTAAGTCTAGTTGCAATTGTTCAACAACCCCATCACGACCAACAACGGCAGGATAGGATAAGTAAGTGCCATATTCTTCACGGTAGTTAGAAACAGGCATTTCAGTTCGCGAGTCACTTAGAACCGCATTAACTAGGCGAACTGCTGCAGTTGCTACCCCATAGTTAGTATATTTCTTCCCTTTGTAAACCAAATAGCCACCTTGGCGAGCGCGTTCCTCCATATTGGCTAAGTCTAAGTTTCGTTCTTCCACTAAATCTAAGACTCGTTTCCCGAGAACACGTACCGTTGACCAAGCAGTAAATTGTGAGTTACCATGTTCACCTAAATTAAAACCAACAACTGATCGGGAATCAACATTCAATGCTTCCCCAACACAGGCCCTCATCCGTGCTGAATCAAGCAGAGTCCCTGTTCCCATTACGTGATTCTTTGGCAGTCCGGTGAACTTTTGATACATTGAGGTAATTACATCACAAGGATTAGTTACAACAACAAGCTTGCCGTGAAAACCATTATCAACTAATTTCTTAGCAACCAATGGTACCTGTGTCCGTGTAAATTTAAATTCAGCAAATCGGTCATGGTCGGGAGTATCAACAAGTTTCGACTTTCCAAGGGTTGAAACAACCACATCACAGTCCGCAAATTGAGAATCATCGTTTACAGTTAGATTAGTGTGGAATGGTAAGTTTGCCATTGCGTCACGAAGGTCAAGCGCATCTGCTTTTACTTTCGCCTCATTAGTATCAAACAATGCCAAATCATCTGCAAATCCACCAGCAACTAAATAATGAGCAACGGTTGCTCCTACGTGTCCCATTCCAACTACTGCTACTTTTCTTGTCATATTGAAAACTCCCTTTCGTTTAATTATTTTTATGTTTTCTCTTCATTTTCTAATAAGTTTATAATATTAATAATGTCGCTATCAGACATATCCACCACCACCTTAAATGTTATATAAAACTACAAAAAGGCATCCCTCAGCTCCGTTATTCGGAACTAAAAGGATGCCTTTTTAGCATGGTACCACCTTTCTTCACAGCATAGCGCTGCCTCTCACCAACAGTTACTAACTGTAACAATCAGCTGACACGATAATGGGTGCTACCAGTACATTCTACTAACTAAAATTTTCGAAATACAACTCACGAGGGATTAGCCTAGTTAATATTCTCTACCGATTTTCAGCAACCACCGGCTCTCTGAATCGAATATTATATGCTTGTCTCGATCAATGTTTTTATTTATTTCAATTGATTACTTAGTAGGTTATCACATTTTCTCATAAAATCAAGGATAAAATTAAATTTTAATTAGAATCACATTTTACCACCATAAACAGGAAATACATCCGCATCCCCATAATCCAATGGTTTTACCCGTCTCAATAGGTCCATATCAGGCTCTGAAATTTCAAAGTCAATTGCAGCATTTTCTTTCATATGTTCTGAATTAGCAGTTTTTGGCAATACAATCATCCCTAGTTGCCAATCGTAACGGATGCACAATTGTGGAACTGACACATTATACTTTTCAGCCATCTTTTCAATTACTGAGTTGTTCAAAGCAGCTCCATGGGCAACAGGCGAATAAGCTTCAACAGCAATATCATGATCTCGAGCAAATGAAAGGAGATTAAATGGCGTATGACCAATATGTGCTAATACTTGATCAACCGCCGGAACCGTATTACTATTCTGGATAATATTTTCAAGGTCTGATTGCCCAAAATTAGAAACGCCAATTGTTCTAATTTTACCTTCACTAACGGCATCTTCCATTGCGCGCCAGGCTGCAAGATTTCCTTCGAGATAACGGTTATTAGATTGATTTACTTCTTTCCATGGCTGTGGACTGTGAATAATCATCATATCAATATAATTAAGGTCCATTTTTTCAAGCGTTTCGTCTATTGATTTCTTCGTTACATCATAATCCTTATGTTCTGCAGCAACTTTTGAGGTAACAAAAATCTTATTGCGATCGATGCTAGCTGTCCGCACACCTTCACCGACTCCACGCTCATTTCCATATGCTTGGGCCGTATCAATATGCCGATAACCAATTTTAATTGCGTTACGCACTGCTTCGGCTACCTGCGCATCTTCAATCATCCAGGTTCCTAATGCAAACTTTGGAATCTTCACGCCACTATTAAGAGTAATTGTCTCATCTAAAATCATCTTTATCATCCTTTCACGACCAAAGCTTCATCCTATAAAACCATTGTCGTTACTTTTCCAATGAATGTAAAATGAGAACCCTTATAAATCAATTGTTTCTGGTTCATATCCTTGTTCTTTAATAAAATCAAGCAGGTCAGACGTCTTAATAAAAATCGTATGGGTATTAACATTGGGGTGGAACGTTAATTCAGGCGATTCAGCAAGCATGTCCTTATCAAAGTAAACCTGAACATTATGTGCCTCATTATTCATTAAACCAAATGGCGAAACAACCCCTGCATGTGAGCCAAGTTGTTCCTTAAGGTCATCAGGCCGGGCCATTGAAACTCGTTTAGCACCCGTCAATTCCTCAAACTCTTTGAAATTCATCGGCTTCTTATCATCCATAATTACTAAGTAAAAATGATGTTTCTTTCCCTTTAGAAACATTGTTTTGGTTCGTACGCCCTCGTGCCCTTCAATGTACTTATCTGCTTCTTCTGTTGTCTCCGCTGCTGGATGATCAACCATTCCATACTTAATTCCTAAACGATCTAATTCATTAATTACCTGTTCATATGTTCCTTCTGCCATGATTTTCCCACCTTTAGCGTATTTATTAACATTGTATCACGAAAGCGATTACAAATATTCTGACGTTTAATTCCATTGTTGTAAAAGGTTTAAAAGAAGTCTATATTGCGTTAAAAAGAAAAACTATCCTATTCCCAATCTAGTTCTTGACATACAAATATCGCAGTACACAAAAGGCTACCAGTGCCCGGCAATGCCGAACGCTGGTAGCCTTTTTATGCTTATAAGGACGTGAAATAACTTCTGTCGTGCGCCCTCTTATTACTTATCATAAAAGTGTTGCCACTCTTTATTAACATTTTCTCGAGTTGTCTTTGTACCTGACCATGATGGAACCTTTACAACCCCATCAATCTTACTCTTAGGCACAAATCCCCAGTAACGACCATCATTTGAAACGCTCCGGTGATCACCAAGAACAAAATATTCACCCTTCGGAACTTTAGTGGCACCATTATCTTTCAGCCAACTATTTTGAACTGAGATACTACGCAAAGTCCAGTTTCCAGTTCCCGTTGTCCGTTGACTCTTACTAATATAGTCTTGATTGATCTTCTTACCATTGACATAAATATTACCATTCTTTGAACTAACAGTATCTCCAGGAAGACCAATCACTCGCTTAACATAATCCGTTTTTACTGACACTTGCGGATCAACACCATTAGCATCAAAAACAACTACGCTTCCATGGTGAATTTTAGCGGTTTTCAAGCAGAATACCCGTTCATTGTTTTGCAGATTGGGTTGCATGGATGGTCCATCAACACGAACAATTTGGAAGAAAAACTGCTTTATTACTAATGCGATTATTAACCCAATTAAAATGGGAATAATCCAACTCATCGCTTCACGAAATGCTTTCATTCTAATTCCTCAATTTCTTTACTTAACTATTACTAATCATACAACTAGTAATGAACCCTGGAAAGTTATTTATAATAAATAATATATTATTTTCACATTTATTTATATAAAAAAGAAGCAGAAAAGCTTTGACTTAACTGCTTCTTCTAATCTTTATTTCTTTTCAACAAAATATTTTTCAAAATTCTTCTGATAGTTATGGTTAATTCGCTGTTCCATTAACCACCGCATAAAGTTCATATCTTTAGCATAATGGAAGGTGGTCCCATAACGCCCTTCTTCAATCAATTTTTCAGCCTGTTTCTTGATCTCATTATTTTTAGCATATTGGAGGAAGGTCTTCTTTGAAACTCCCAGCCATAATTTATAGTTACTCTCGTCCTTATTTCCGTAAATTGTATCTTGGCCTTTTAAATTATCAAAGACATAATCTTCCACTGGGAAAGTAGCAAGCTGGTAACCATTTAATGACACAAAGAAGCTACTGCGACCTTGGCGTGGATTGAGGTCAAATACTTTAAACTGGTTATCCCGACGATCATATTTCAGATCAAAGTTAACAAATCCAGTAAACTCAATACTTTCAAGAAATTTCTTAATATTATCATAGATTTGCTGGTCATATGCCGGCATGATCGCAACATAATTACCAACATTTGCCGGATTACAATCTTCGAGAAGCGGATGACCGAGGCACATCATCTTTACCTTATGATCTTTATCGACATAGCAATTAATGGTCCGCATATTGCTATCATCACCTGGGATGAATTCTTGTAAAACCAGATCACCCTTATACGGACTATGCTCATAGATTGTTTCTAATACTTCAGCTAATCGTTCAGGTGTTTTAATAATATAGGCTTTTTCATATCCTTCAAAATTACCTTTATGCCATTGCACCGCATCAGCTGCCTTCAAAGCGATTGGAAAATCAAATGGTGAATTATAACTCTTATAATCAAGGTCCGGCTTCAAAATATCTGTCTTTGGATAAGGGAGTCCGTATTTTTCACAGACATTGTAAAATTTCTCTTTATCAGTTAGAGTTGCTACTTCATCATAGTCCGCATATGGACAGAACATATGCTTCGACAGCTCTTTGCGATTTTTGGCAACTAATTCAGTATAGTCGTCACCACAACTGATCAGTACCGTTTTCTTTCCTTGTTTAGCAAATTCATCAGCCGCTTCAATTAATACTTTAGTAAATACTTCTGGTGATTGTAACTGTTCATTATAATGTAAGTCCACAATTTTTGAATAACGGGTAGGTGCTAATGGCTGGCGAGCATATAATTGCGACTTGATCCCGTATTTCTCATACATTGACCGTGCCATTCCATACGCATTAAAATCACTACCTAGTATCAATGGAACAAATTCCTGCTCACTCATTGAAGTTATCTCCTCTTTTATTATTTTTCTAATTTATCAATATAATCACGTGCAATTTTTACATCAGTCGGGTATGGAGTATCTTTACCATTAATCTTTTGGTACGGATCTTCACCCTTTCCTGCAAGAACTACAATATCATCATTTTTACTATCGTCTATTGCCTTTTTTATTGCCGTTTCACGATCCATCTCAAATTGAATGTTATTCACTTTATCATGGTCGATATAAGAATCTATTTCCCGGGCAATAGTCATTGGATCTTCATAACCCGGATCATCAGTTGTTAAAATTACCTCATCTGGCTGTTCTTCCGTCAGAGCCTTACCAAATCCTGGACGCCGAGAAATTCCTTTATCACCGGTTGCACCTAATACTACCGTTACTTTCCCCGCGTTAGTTTGCCGTTTTAAGAATGCTAAGAGACGTTTTAAACTAGCATAATTATGTGCATAATCAACGTAAATCGTCCCGTGTAGCTTACTATTAATCATTTCCATCCGGCCACGAATATGAACATGATTCAAGGTTTCGACCGCATCATTAGCCTTAGCGCCAGCAAGACCACTAGCAATTATTGCGGCTACTGCATTTCCTTCATTGTAATCACCAGGCACACTTGTCTTGTAGCGGCCATCTAATTTCAGGTGTTTAGCCTTTTCAGTCAGGGCCGCTAATTCAAACTCACTCTCATGAAGGTCTTCCAAATCATTCCGATATTCAAAATCTACTTGCACATCATCAGGTAAATCTAATTTTGCTCCTCGCCGTGCAAACAAGAATATATTCTCAGGTTGAGTAGTTGCTTTAGCAGTGTAATATACATCGGTAAACTTTGAAGTTTCAGCATTAATTAGACATCTAGCTGAATTTACTAATAATTGTTCTTTACAGTGAAGGTAATCGGCAAAGGTCGGGTGTTCATTCCGCCCAATATGATCCGGCGAAATATTTAGAAAAATTCCAACGTCATACTTTAAACCATAGATGCGGTTTTTCTTATATGCTTGTGACGATACTTCCATTACTAAGTGGGTCATCCCATTATCAACCGCTGCCCGCATATCATGAAAAAGATCCAGTGATTCAGGAGTAGTCAAATCAGATTTGAATTTATCTTTCGGCTTATTGCCTAAAACACGATCAAGTGTGGAGAATAACGCAACATGGTTATCTGTACTCTTCGCCAAAACATGGTCAGCAAAGTAAGCGGTTGTCGTCTTGCCTTTTGTCCCCGTAATAGCAATAATAAATAAATCGTTTTGTGGATAACCATAAAATGCAGCACCTAATAAAGACATTGCCTTCTGTTCGTCTTTAACAATAATTGCCGGTAATCCTTCACCCTCGGGATACTCTTTCTCAGCAACATAAGCAATTGCACCTTTTTCTTTCGCTGATGCTAGATATTTTGGTAAAAAATTCCCTTTACAAAAGAATAAGGTATCTGCTTTTACCTTTCGTGAATCATAAGACACACTCGTCGCGGTAAAATCAGTTAAATTACTAACATGGTCTAGTAAATCGTGCTCGCGTAATAGCGCTAAAGCCGGTGTAATATGCAATTCCATCTTGCAAATGATTCTCCTTCAATCTAATCTGTCCTATATTATTTCATTTTTTATCATAAAAATAAATAAGGATCCGTAATTAACAAAAAAGAGACTTAGAAGAGTCTACAGCCCTTCGCCGCCTCCTTTAATATTTTTCTATGCCTCTGTTGCAGCTGCCTTTTTGGAATGATCAATTCCAGACTCATCAGGCTTGAAATTATCAATGAAGTATAACTTATACCATGTTAAGAAGGTGTAAATTGTCCAAATCTTACGACGACCATCTACTTTACCTTCAAAGTTGTCATCAGCAAGCTTAAGAAGCTTTTCTTGATCAAAGAATTCTTTTACAAATTCCTGTTCAAATAATTCACGTACTTCTTGGTAATACTTCTTTTCACGTAACCAAGCACGAACAGGCGTTGGGAAGCCCATCTTAGGCCGCGTAGCCCATTCTTCCGGTAAGTGGCGGTTAGCAGCCATCCGAAAAGCCCACTTTGTATCTTTATAGTTAAATAGATATTTAGTTGGCGTGGTTTCAGCTACTTTCATTACTTCTTTATCAAGCAACGGTACCCGGATCTCAACAGAGTTAGCCATACTCATTTTATCTGCCTTCAAGCAAATATCACCAGGCATAAAGCGGTGCAAATCAATGTATTGCTTCTTTGCTACTTCGTCAATATCCTTATCTTCCATTTTATCAAAAAGCGGATTAAGAATATCTGCAATACTTGGTCCGCAATCAAATTCTGGTTGAAGGTAATCTGCTGCTTCTTCTGGGCTGAAGATATAAGCTTGACCAATAAAGGTATCACGAGCAGGAGCTAAATTACGATACATATGTTCTTGACCATGGAAATGCTTCCCATCAAGCCACTTAGCAAATTTATACCGCCGTTCACGTGGCATCTTCTTTAGCTGGTCAGTTACCCAGCGAATAAACTTAACCTTGGTATTAAAACCATAGTCAATATAGCCAGCAAATAATTCATCGGCACCCTCACCAGAAAGAAGGGCCTTGTAACCATTGTCCTTTGCTAACTTGTTTAAGAAGTACAAAGGAACAACCGATGGATTAGAATCAGGTTCGTCTAGGTAGTATTGAATCATTGGGAAGGCATGGAAAGCTTCTTCGTTAGTCAGCTTTTCATCTGTATTCTTCAAGCCCATCTTAGCCGCAAGTTCACGCGCCTGCTTTGTTTCATCATAAGTACTATCAAATCCGATAGAGAAGGTATTATCAGGACGCATTAAAGCGGTCACTAGACTTGAATCAACCCCTGCTGATAAGAATGAACCAACTTTAATTCCCTTATCGGCAAAAGTATGCGCCTTAACTGAGTTTTGAACAACATTATCAATCTTATTAACTGCTTCATCAAAACTCTCATCTTCTGGTTCAAAGTCTTCGTCCCAGTATTGGGTCATTTCAAATTTACCGTCTTTATAGGTGAAATAATGAGCTTCTGGAAGACGATAAACACCCTTGAAGAATGTTTCTTGGGTAACCGGATATTGGAATGTCATGTATGGCTTCAAAGCTTCTTTATTAAGCTGCTTATCAAAATTAGGGTGATCAAGAAAGGCCTTAATTTCAGAGCCGACAAAGAAAGTGCCATTCATCTTAGCATAATATAATGGTTTAATTCCAAAATGATCACGCGCGCCAAACATTTCTTTAGTCTTAAAGTCCCAAATGATAAAGCCAAACATTCCGCGAAGCTTGTTAACAACATTCTTGCCCCATTCTTCATATCCGTGCAAGATTACTTCTGTATCGGCATGAGTCTTAAATGTATGACCTTTACTAATTAACTCTTCACGTAATTCTTCAAAGTTATAAATTTCACCGTTGAATTCAATTGCTTTTGAGCTATCTTCGTTAAAAATTGGTTGATTACCAGACTTAACATCAATAAAACTTAGCCGGCGGAAACCAAGAGCTACGTCATCATCGACATATTGACCTTCTGCATCTGGTCCCCGGTGAATAATCCGGTCCTTCATTTTTTTAATTAGCTGGTCTTTAATTTGTGGTTTTTCATTATCAACAAATGCAACAATCCCACACATTATAAAATCCCTCTTCTTTCTCTTAAATTCACGGATTACAAAATAGTTATTTAAAATTCGTTATTAAAACTCGAACCTAAATTATACCATATAATAGCAGCCTTAAGTATATTATCCCTTTGCCTTAATAAAACCATAATAAAATCCGGAGAACTGAACTTATACCCAGTTACTCCAGATCTTATTTCCCGGGAAATTTTATTTATGATCCTTCTTAGAAAACTTTCCTTGTCGAACATAAACACTCAAGATTGCAATATCAGCAGGGTTTACGCCGCTAATCCGTGATGCTTGTGCCAAAGTCTCTGGGCGGATCTTTTCAAGCTTTTGCCGTCCCTCCGTTGCAAGGCCATCAATATCACCGTAATCAATGTCATCTGGAATCCGCTTAGCTTCCATCCGCTTCATCCGTTCAACCTTAACTTCTTCTTTCTTAATATAGCCGGCATATTTCAACTGAATCTCAACTTGTTCAATAACATGGCGATCAAGCTCATGCTCTGGTGCAGGAATAAATTCAGCTAGTGTCTGGTAATCAAAGTATGGCCGCTTCAACAGGTCCGCTGCAGCAATTCCGTCCTTCAAACGATTATCTCCGTGATTTTCAATAAACTCATTAACCTTATTATCACTTGGCTTAAGCTTAATCTCCTTTAATCGTTTGATTTCAGCTGCTACTTGGCGCTTTTTATCCTCCATCTTTGCAAGACGTTCATCGCTAACCAAACCGATCTTATGTCCCATTTCCATTAATCGGAAGTCAGCATTATCGTGCCGTAAAATCAACCGATATTCAGCACGACTAGTAAGTAAACGGTAAGGTTCTTTCGTTCCTTTTGTTACTAAATCATCAATCATAACACCGATATAAGCATCCGAACGTTTAAGCACAAACGGCTCTTTCCCTAATGCTCTTAATCCTGCGTTAATACCTGCGATTAACCCTTGTCCAGCTGCTTCTTCATAACCCGAAGAACCATTAGTTTGGCCAGCAGTATAAAGGTTCTTAATAATCTTTGTTTCTAAAGTTGGGTGGAGTTGGTATGGCGCAACGACATCATATTCGATTGCATAGCCGGGACGCATTAATTCTGCCTTTTCCAAGCCCTTGATTGAGTGAACGATCTTTTGTTGGATTTCCTCTGGCATGGAGGTTGAAATTCCATCAAGGTAATATTCATCAGTATCACGGCCTTCTGGTTCAAGGAAAACCTGGTGGCGGGGCTTGTCAGCAAAACGAACAATTTTATCTTCAATCGATGGACAGTAACGTGGTCCAACACCCTTAATTACACCAGAAAACATTGGTGCCCGACTTAGATTTTCACGAATAATCGCGTGGGTTCCTTCATTCGTATAAGTTAACCAACAAGATAATTGTTCACTAATCGGAATGTAGGCACTATCTGGTGTATCAAAGCTAAAGTGGTGTGGCTCTTCATCCCCTGGTTGTTCTTCCGTTGCATCATAATCAATCGTATTTCCATTAACACGTGGCGGAGTACCGGTCTTAAAACGTTCAAGGTCAAAGCCGAGTTCTTCCAAGTTTTCAGATAACTTTACTGCTGACTTAGAGTTATTAGGACCAGATTCATATTGTAATTCACCAATAATAATTTTTCCCCGTGCTGCTGTTCCCACGGTCAATACAACTGTCTTAGCATGATAACGAGCACCAGTATTGGTAACTACTCCTTTACAAACACCATCTTCAACAATTAATTGGTCAACAGTTGCCTGGCGAAGAGTTAAGTTAGGTTCTTCTTCAATCGTCTGCTTCATTGCACGATGGTATGCATGTTTATCTGCCTGTGCTCGTAATGCCCGAACTGCCGGACCCTTACCAGTATTAAGCATTCGCATTTGAACATAAGTCTTATCAATGTTATGACCCATTTCGCCACCAAGAGCATCGATTTCTCGGACTACAATCCCCTTTGCCGGACCACCAACAGAAGGATTACATGGCATAAATGCAACCATTTCAAGATTAATCGTTACTAATAAGGTATTATTACCCATCCGTGCTGCCGCTAATGCCGCTTCACTTCCAGCATGTCCTGCGCCAACAACGATTACATCATATGAGCCAGCATCGTATTGTACAGCATCTGATGTTTGCAATGCTTCTGAACTTTTCATTCTTTTCCCTACTTTCCTAAACAGAATTGACTAAATAGCTGATCTAACAGTTCATCTTGATAACTGTCACCTGTAATTTCACCTAATAAATCCCAGCACCTGGTCATATCAATTTGAACAAGGTCAACCGGCATCCCATCATTAATACCTTTCAAAACATCATTTAAGGCATCGTTTGCTTGATGTAACAATCCAATATGCCGCGCATTAGTAACCATCACATTGCTTTGACTACTCTCAATTCCTTCGTTAAAGAACATGTGACTGATTTGGTCACCAAGCTGATCCATTCCATCATGATTGACAATTGAAGTTTCAATAACTGCGCTGTTTTCTGCTAATTCTTTTAATTCATCTAAGTTAACCTTCCGTGGAAGATCCGTTTTATTCAAAATAATGATTCGTTGTTTATCCTTCGTTGCTTCAAGTAATTGACGGTCTTCATCAGTTAAGTCAGCAGCGCTATCGATTAATAGAAGAACCAAGTCAGCGGCACTTAATGCTTTTCGACTCCGCTCCACCCCGATCTTTTCTACTTGGTCATTAGTATCACGAATTCCAGCTGTATCGATTAATTTTAATGGCACACCGTTTACATTTACATATTCTTCAATCACATCACGGGTCGTTCCTGCGATGTTCGTGACAATTGCCTTATCTTCATGTAACAGTGAGTTTAGCAGACTCGATTTACCGACATTTGGCCGACCAATAATTGCTGTCGCTAAACCATCCCGTAAAACTTTCCCTTGTTTAGCTGTTTTTAATAAACTTTGGATTCGTTGCTGAATATCTGCCGCCTTCTCTTTTAAGAGCTTCGTTGTCATTTCTTCAACTGCGTCATATTCTGGATAATCGATATTAACCTCAACTTGCGCTAAAACATCCAAAATATCTTTACGCAAATGCCGAATCAGCCGTGACAAATCGCCATCTAGTTGATTCAGCGCAACTTTCATTGACTTATCTGTTTTAGCCCGAATCAAGTCCATTACAGCTTCAGATTGTGATAAGTCAATCCGTCCGTTTAAAAAGGCGCGTTTAGTGAATTCCCCAGGCTCTGCCATCCGTGCGCCAAAGCTGAGTACTAATTGCAAAATACGATTAGTTGCTAATAATCCACCATGGCAGTTGATTTCGATTATATCTTCGCGGGTATATGTATGAGGCGCCCGCATTACTGAGACCATTACTTCATCAACTTCTTGGTCCGTATCGGGGTCGACAATATGACCATAATTAATAGTGTGACTTGCTACCTTTGCGAGATCTTTGCCCTTGTAAATCCGTTGTGCAACTTTCACCGCATCATCCCCGCTAATCCGGATAATGGAGATGCCTCCTTCACCGACTGGCGTTGAAATTGCTGCAATCGTATCATTCTCGCTGTTTGCCATCGCTACTTTACTCCTTTCTAACAAAAAAAGTGCCAGTCCATGCATAATAACGAAAATCGTTACTAACATGGTCAAAGCACTTTCACTACTTTAACGAGTATTAAAATTTATAACCGCTCATATTCTAAAATTATTACTACAAATTGTCAATAAATAAGTTAATCTTTGGGCGCAATTACAACACTGCGGTATGGTTCACGCCCATGAGAGTAGGTCTTAACATGATCATTACTCTCTAATTCTTGGTGAATTTGTTTTCGTTCACGTGCTGGCATTGGATCCATAAAGACAGCTTTCCTATTAGCAACGACTTCTGTAGCTGCCTTTTGTGCCAAGTGGTGGATCGTTTCTCGTCGACGTTCACGATAATTAGATGTATCAAGAACAACATTTACCTTGGCAGCTCCATGGTAATCCATGAATGTGTTGCTAAGCTGTTCCATTGCATTGATTCGCCGGCCATGTTTACCAATTACCCGGCCATTTTCTGCTGTTTCAAGATCTATTTTTAGTTCATGAGCTTCTAATTCGGTAATTTTAGGCTTAACAATAATACCTAGTTCCTTAAATACTGTTACAAGATAATCCACTAGTTGAGTGCTAGTTTCTCGAACCTTCTTTAGGTTAGCTTCCTGCCGGCGTTTAATTTCGGCTGGATCTAGTTCCCCATCTTTAATATTTGATGGCGCCTCATCTATTTCTTTGCTCTCTTCTTTTATTGAAGCTGAAAGTCTTTCCTTATCTTTTACCACTACATCAATTTTAGCTTCTCGTCGACCAATTCCTAGAAATCCGTGCCGTGGCTGCTGAATAACCTTAATGTCAATTGTTTGTCCCGCAGTTAGCTTTAATTGTGTACTTGCCTTTTCCTTTGCTTCTTCAATCGTTGTCCCAACAAAGATTGTCATTGTCCTATCCCCCACATGTTTTGTTTATGACCTGTAATCTACTTAAAGTTCCCAACAAATAAAAAGGCTTGCAGTAATTTTCTTACTACAACCCCCAAAATTTATTTCCGCCGACTTTGGTAAGCCCGACGTTTTGCTTTTTCAATCTTGCGACGCTTTACCTTTTCAGCTTGTTGCTTTTCTTCTCGCTCACGACGAATCTTAAATGGATTCTGAATGATAAGTGTTTGAACAACTTGGAAAGCGTTTGTTACCACCCAGTATAGGGTAATAGCTGATGAGAATCCTAATGCCATGAAAAATACCATAATTGGCATAAACCATGTCATTGTAGTCGTCATCGAGTTCTTCTCTGGCATTGAAGCCATTGATAACCAAGAACTAATAAACGTAAATAACGCCGCTAAAATTGGCATGATGTAATACGGATCCGGGTGTCCTAATTGCAACCATAGGAAAGTTCCGTTCCGCAATGCGCTTGTTCGCCAAATTGCTTGGTAAAGTGCCCACATAACTGGCAACTGAACCAATAAAGGTAGCATTGATGCCCACGGATTAACTCCTGCTTCTTTATAAAGCTTTTGGGTTTCCATTTGCATCCTTTGCATTGATTCTCGATCACGTGATGAATACTTTTTCTGAATTGCCTTTAGCTTAGGAGCAAGTTCTTGCGTTTTCATCATCGTCTTCGTTTGATAGAACATCAATGGTAGCAAAATAATCCGAATGATGATCGTAAAGATAATGATCCCCATTCCATATCCGCCAAAATGCTTGGATAGCCAGATAATGAATTGCGAACAATTATAGATAATGTAATGATCCCAGATACCAGTACTATGACTTGTAATCGGCTTATTAGAGCAAGCAGCTAATAATAACGTTAAACTCATGATTGCCCCTAAGCTTAGGAATTTTTTCGTTTTCTTATTCAAATCCTAATCCTCACTTTTTTCATCTAACAGATGTGCTCGTTTTAAGACATGCACTAGGTTTTTCTTTGTTTCTGCCATCGATAAACCATCTGCCGCTGTCCTAGCAATAACCAAAAAGTCAACATCAGACCGCAATTGTGGTTTTACCTCTAATAGGGTTTGACGAATTCGCCGCTTAACCCAATTACGATGAACAGCATTTCCAATCTTTTTCCCAACAGAAATGCCGACTCGAAAATGTTTCTGTCCTGGTTTTTCCATTTGATACACGACAAATTTATGGTTGGCTACGGAATTATGGGTTTCAAAAACCCGTTGAAACTCACTTTCCTTTTTTACGCGATATGATTTTCTCATGTATATAATCCCCAGCCTTAATTTTAAGTAGATATAAAAATAGGGCTGGACATACGACAACTTTAACGATTCCAATGGCTCGTCAAGCTGACTGCCCTGCCCCACACAATAAAAAAAGCCACTGTAAAAGTGGCCGTGGTTATGCAGATAATACTTTTCTGCCCTTTTGACGCCGACGTGCTAATACCTTACGGCCGTTACTGGTGCTCATACGCTTACGGAAGCCATGGACACGTGCACGGTGACGCTTCTTTGGTTGAAACGTGCGCTTCATACAATTGCACCTCCTATTATATTTCGAGTGGTTTGGTTTCTAGAGTCTAAAAAGACGATCTCTTCAAACATACTTTGGTAGTATACCACACTTAATGAAATTAATAAACGTTGAATTTTTATTTAAAATTTTTTGGTTATTAACAAAACGGGATAAATAATCCACAGCGTTGTGTAATTTTTGCTTTTGTGGACAAATTATCAACAGGGTTATTCAGCCCTTATCCCCAAATCCACACCTGTTTATAAAGTTATCCACAAGTACCCTTTTAGTTGTTGATAACTCTTACTTTTGCTATTATATCAACAACCTATATCAACATATTTTTGTGGATAACTCTACACAAACTATTAATTTTGAGTTTTTACACAGGCATATTAGTATTTTACACACAGCGTTGTGTAAACTTTTTTATTATTCTTCACTTGGTTGTGGAAAACTTCGCTATGTAATGATAAAATACCGTTTGTAATTTAATACTTTAGGGGGAATTATTTTGACTGAGCTCGATTCTCTGTGGGAAGCGATCCAAAATTCATTTCGTCAAGATACCACTCCGGTTACCTTTGACACTTTGATTGCTCCGGCAAAAGCAATTTCTCTCTCTCAAAATCAACTAGAAATCGAGGTGCCCACTCCGGTGCACCGCGATTTTTGGCGCAAAAATTTAAATACGCAGCTTAAGGATTTCGCCCAGCGTGAGTTAGGCCATTCCGTAGAGCCGCATTATATTTTAGAGGGAGAATTTACCTACACAAATAAAAAAACGCAAGACGACATAACCCCTTCTTTCGAAATGGATACTCCATTAAATCCTCATTATAATTTTGGAACATTTGTTGTTGGAGAAGGAAATAAAATGGCTCACGCTGCAGCATTCGCTGTTGCTGAAAGTCCAGGTAGTCTTTATAATCCGCTCTTTATTTATGGTGGTGTTGGATTAGGCAAGACGCACCTAATGGAAGCTATTGGTAACCATATGCTGCAAGTTAATCCAAATGCGCGCGTTAAATACGTTACTAGCGAAGATTTTACAAACGACTACATTAATGCTATTCGTAACAACACAACTGAACAATTACGGGAAGAATATCGTAACCTAGATTTACTGCTAATTGATGATATTCAATTTCTAGCCAATAAGGAAGGGACACAATTAGAATTCTTTAATACCTTCAATGCCCTTCATGATCGTAAAAAGCAGATCGTCATGACTTCTGATCGCATTCCTAATGAGATTCCAGAACTACAAGACCGCCTTGTATCTCGTTTCCGCTGGGGCTTAACAGTAGAAATTACGCCACCAGACTTAGAAACACGAATTGCCATTTTACGCAGCAAAGTTGAAGAGGACCATATTGACATTGGTAACGATACCCTTAACTATATTGCTGGTCAGATCGATACCAATATTCGTGAACTTGAAGGTGCACTAACAAAAGTACAAGCCTTTGCTAATCTTAGTGGCGAACGGATTACACCTAGCCTAGCATCTCAAGCATTAAAGGGTCTTCATCGCGAAGCAAAAACTGAGATTTCAATTGCAACTATTCAAAAACAAGTTGCTGATTTCTACAATATTACCCAAAGCGACATCCTCGGTAAAAAACGGGTTAAACAAATCGTCATGCCACGACAAATAGCCATGTATCTTTCACGCGAACTTACCGATTCTTCACTACCAAAAATTGGTAACGAATTTGGTGGAAAAGACCATACCACAGTCCTTCATGCAATCGATAAAATTGAAGCAGGACTGAAAAAAGATACCGACTTACAAAATGATATTACAAAATTAAAAGCTAAACTTCGCTCATAGGTTATGGATAACTATTATTTTTATCCTCAAAGTTATCCACAACTTATCAACAGGTGGATAACTCATTATATTTAGCTTTTATCGAGTTATCCACAATATTAACAAGCCCTACTACTACTACTATATTTTAAATTATTAATTAAATATATATATATCCACTCAAAAAAGGACTGAACCATATGAATTTTACAATTAATCGAACAGCATTTATTAGTCAATTAAATAATGTCTTACGTGCTATTTCATCTAAAACTACTATTCCAATTCTTACTGGATTAAAAATGGTTGTTAATGAAAACAACATTGTGTTAACTGGTAGCAATTCAGATATCACAATTGAAAGTGTTATTGATGCTAACAACACAGATAACGATTTGTCCATTGAAGAGACGGGAGCAATTGTTTTACCAGCACGTTTCTTTAGTGACATTGTAAAAAAACTTCCAGATAAGAAAGTAACTATTGAAGTTACAAGCGGTTTCCAAGCCGATATCACTTCTGGTTCTGCAAAGTTTCAAATTAATGGTCAAGATGCGGAAAACTTCCCTCACTTACCAGAGGTCGAAACCGATAAAACTGTGACGCTTCCTAATGACATTCTCAAAGAAGTGATTCGCCAAACGGTAATTGCAGTGTCAAAACAAGAGAGCCGACCAATTTTAGCAGGGGTTCACATGACCTTAAAAGATGGTATTTTGACTGCTGTAGCTACTGACAGCCACCGTTTAGCACAACGGAAAGTGGTTTTAGAAAATATTGATAATGGAATCGACTTTGACGTGATTATTCCAGGAAAGAGTATGGAAGAACTTTCGGGAATGATCAGCGACGTTCACGAAGATGTTCAAATGCAAGTAACCGAAAACCAAGTATTATTCATTTTTGGAAATACTCATTTCTATTCACGACTACTTGAAGGAAATTATCCGGAAACTAGTCAGTTGATTCCTAAAACTGCTGATACCACGGTGGAACTTGAAGCAGGTAGTTTTCTAGCATCAATCGAACGGGCTTCGCTTTTATCTCACGAAAGTCGTAATGACGTTGTTAAGTTAAGTTTAAAGCCGTCAGAAAATCTTGTGCGGATTAGTGGCGATTCTCCTGATATTGGGATGGTTGAAGAAGAGGTTACGACAAGCGCCTTAAACGGAAATGACCTTGAAATTTCATTTAATCCAAACTATATGAAAGATGCATTGCGTTCATTCGGTCAAGCAACGATTAAGATTTCATTTACTTCACCGTTGCGGCCGTTTACATTAGTTCCAACAGAAGATCAAGAAAATTTTGTTCACCTGATTACACCAGTGCGGACATTCTAATAGAAAAAGCAACCCGGGAAGTTAATTTTCCTTGAGTTGCTTTTTTGCTTAAATTTGAATTTGTTTTTAGAAGAGTGTTGGTACCAGTCCGCCATCGAGTCGGAGTGCTTCTCCAGAAAATGATGAAGAATAAGGGCTAGCTACAAAGGCGGTGAATCGGCCGACTTCTTCTGGGCGAATCAATCGCTGTATTTGTGAAAGGGGCCGGTGATTTTTCATAAAGTCGCTTTCCCATTCGTTTTCTGGAATATCTGTATTACTGTACATGTCGACCAGCATTTGTTGGACACCTTCCGTAAGTGTTGAACCTGGCATTATTGTATTAACTGTTACGTGAGTTCCCTTAGTTAATTTTGAAAGACTCTTTGCTAATGAGAGATTCATTGTTTTCGTTAAGCTGTATTGTGGCATTTCACCTGATGGCATAACTGCTTCTTCGCTTGCAATAAAAATAATTCGGCCAAAATCTTTTTTCAGCATTTGAGGCAGGTAAAATTTTGCAAGAGCATTTCCAGAGTAAAAATTAACATCGATAAAATGCTGCCACGTTTCTTCTGAAATATCGAAATAGTCCATTGGTTTAAAAATGCCCATATTATTAACTAAAATGTCAACTTCTGGAAAAGCATTAAATAATTCTTGGCGCTGATCTTTTTGGGAAATATCATAGGGTGCTCCTTGCGGGGTCGTATTAGGGTATTGCTCTTTGATCTCATTAACAACCGCATCAACATCTTTTTGCTTACGACCATTAATAATAACGTTCGTGCCTTCTTTTGCCATTTCGGTTGCAATAGCCTTACCGATTCCTTTAGTAGAGCCGGTAATTAAGGCTACCTTACCCTTTAATCCTAAGTCCATGTTACTTTACCTCCATAATCATTTTTAATAATTATTACCCTGTTTTTAGTTTCAATACAAGTAATTGACTTAAGTAATACATGCAAAATGCGTTGCCAATAAATTATTTTTAACTGATATTCTTAGCATATATTAAAAATTTGAACGTAGAGCCATTTTAACTTGATTTTGATAAAAAAGACTAAATTAAGTTAATGCGCTTAGAAAGGCTAATAACGCAAAATTAGGGTGAATAATGTGGTATAATATACTTACAAAAGTAGGTGAAAATATTGGAAGAAAAGACGGTATTGATTGACAGTCCGTTTATTACACTCGGACAGTTACTCAAGGAAGAAGGAATCATTCCGACTGGTGGAGCAGCAAAATGGTTCTTAAAAGAAACTGCTGTATTAGTAAATGATGAACCAGATGATCGGCGTGGACGTAAATTGTATCCTGAAGACAAAATTAAAATTCCTGATCACCAATTACTTGTTATTAAGAGTAAGTAGGGATAAATATGATTCTGACGGAATTGCATTTACATCATTTTCGAAATTATCAGGATCTTACCGTTCACTTCAATCCTGGAGTGAACGTTTTAATTGGACATAATGCACAAGGCAAGACAAATATGCTAGAGGCGATTTATGTTCTTTCGTTGACTAAGAGTCATCGGACAAGTAATGATCATGAGCTTATTAATTGGCAGGAAAAATCAGCATTAGTAAGCGGGATTGTTGAAAAAAGCACCGGCAAGATTCCTCTTGAGCTACAGTTTACAAGTAAGGGGAAAAAAGCCAAGGTAAACCACTTAGAACAAGCCCGATTATCACAATATGTCGGTCAACTAAACGCAATATTATTTGCCCCAGAAGACCTAACACTCGTAAAAGGGTCACCTGCACTGCGGCGCCATTTTATGGATCGTGAATTTAGTCAGATGAGTAGCAAGTATCTTTATAATGCTGGACAATATCGTGCATTGTTGCGACAGAAAAACAAATATTTAAAGCAACTAAAATATAAGCAACAAACTGATCGTGTTCTTCTAGGCGTATTATCTGATCAGCTTGCTGCTTTTGGTGCGGAAGTAATTGTGGCACGTCAACATTTCTTAAAACATCTTGAAGGATGGGCTGCAGACCTTCATCGCGAGATTTCGTTAAATAAGGAAACATTGCGGCTTGAATATGTTAATCAATTAAAGGTTAGTGATGAAACAACAGTTGAAGAAGCATATCAAGCACTTTTTAAGCTGTATCAGGATAATGAGCAGCGTGAAATTGAACAGGGAACGACAATTTATGGCCCTCACCGTGATGATATTCGTTTTCTAGTAAATGATAAAAATGTTCAGGCGTTTGGGTCGCAGGGACAGCAGCGTACTACTGCATTGTCAGTTAAATTAGCAGAGATTGATTTGATGAAAGAACAAACGGGTGAATATCCGCTATTGTTGTTAGATGATGTATTATCCGAACTCGATACGATTAGGCAGACACACTTGTTAACGGCAATTCAGAATAAAGTTCAAACTTTTTTAACGACGACAAGTCTAAGTGATGTTGCCCGTCAGTTAATTAATGAACCCACAATCTTTGAAATTGAGCACGGCACTTTGAATAAGGAGGAAGTAAAGTGAGCAACGAGCAACAAAAAGAAACCAAAGAGGAATTGGCTAGCGAATATGATGCTAGTCAAATTCAGGTTTTAAAGGGATTAGATGCAGTTCGTAAACGTCCAGGGATGTATATTGGGTCAACATCAGCCCAAGGACTCCACCATCTTGTTTGGGAAATTGTTGATAATGGGATTGATGAAGCACTCGCTGGATTTTGTGATGAAATTAATGTGGTAGTTAATCCCGACAACAGTATCACCGTTAAGGATAATGGACGTGGTATTCCGGTTGATACACAAAAGGAAACCGGCAAGTCTGCATTGGAAACAGTTTTCACGGTTCTGCACGCTGGTGGTAAATTTGGCGGTGGCGGATACAAGGTTTCAGGTGGGCTGCATGGTGTTGGTGCATCAGTAGTTAATGCTTTATCCACTGAACTAGATGTAAAGGTTGCCCGTCAAGGAAAACGGTATTACATGGACTTTGATCACGGTCATGTTAAGTCTTCCATGAAAGTAATTGAAGAAGGGCTTCCAGAAACAGAACATGGTACGACGGTTCATTTTAAGCCAGATCCGGAAATCTTCCGTGAAACAACAACTTATAACATTAAAACGTTAACAGATCGTTTAAGAGAGTTGGCTTTCCTGAACAAAGGGCTAAAGATTACGATTGAAGACTTGCGTAAAGAAGATCATGAGCGTAAGGAATTCCATTATGAAGGCGGAATTCGTCACTATGTTGAATATTTGAATGAAGACCAAAATGTTTTATTTGATCCGCCAATTTATGTTGAGGGTAAAGAAAATGACATTACGGTTGAAGTTTCTTTACAATATACTGATTCGTACCGCAGTAATCTTTTAACTTTTACTAATAATATCCATACTTATGAAGGTGGGACCCACGAAACAGGGTTTAAGATGGCTCTTACCCGCGTAATTAATGATTATGGACATAAGGCAGGCATACTTAAAAATAACGAGACGCTTTCAGGTGATGACGTTCGTGAAGGTTTAACCGCAGTCGTATCTATTAAGCACCCTGATCCGCAATTTGAAGGTCAGACCAAAACTAAATTAGGTAATTCAGATGCACGGACAGCTACAGACCACGTTTTCGCTGCGACATTTAATCGTTTCTTATTAGAACATCCAGATGAAGCACGGCAAATTATTGAAAAGGGGCAACTGGCTTCTAAAGCACGGGTTGCAGCTAAACGGGCTCGTGAGGTTACTCGTAAAAAGAGCGGTCTTGAAATTAGCAACTTGCCTGGTAAGTTAGCAGATAATACAAGTAAGGATCCAGAAATTTCAGAATTATTTATCGTCGAGGGGGACTCAGCCGGTGGTTCTGCTAAACAAGGGCGGTCTCGGTTGACTCAGGCAATTCTCCCAATTCGAGGGAAGATTTTAAATGTTGAAAAAGCAACCCTTGATCGTGTCTTAGCTAACGATGAAATCCGTTCACTATTTACGGCATTAGGTACTGGCTTTGGGGATGACTTTGATATTACTAAGGCCAATTACCATAAGCTGATTATTATGACCGATGCGGATGTTGATGGTGCCCATATTCGGACATTATTATTAACCTTGTTCTACCGTTTTATGAAACCGATGATTACCCATGGCTATGTTTACATTGCTCAGCCACCGCTATATCAGGTTCGGCAAGGTAAGTTTGTGAAATATATTGATTCTGATGAAGAATTGGAACAAGTAGTAAGCTCGCTTCAACCTAGTCCCAAGCCAGTTATTCAACGGTACAAAGGATTAGGGGAAATGGATGCTGAACAATTATGGGAAACCACAATGGATCCAGAAAATCGGCACCTGTTACGAGTGAAATTAGATGATGCAGAACAGGCAGATAAGATTTTCCCAATGCTAATGGGAACTAAGGTTGGACCACGGCGCGATTTCATTGAGGAAAATGCGAAGTTTGTTGAAAACCTTGACTTGTAATTGACTGTTGTTTACTACTAATGCGAAAAAGGAGGAACGACATTGGCTGAACATGATATGCCTAATCGGATCACGGATGTAAATCTTACGAGCCAGATGAAAAACTCATTCCTAGATTATGCGATGAGTGTTATTGTTTCACGGGCGCTTCCAGATGTTCGTGATGGATTAAAGCCGGTACAGCGCCGGATTTTATACGGAATGAATGAATTAGGGGTTACCCCGGATAAGCCATATAAAAAGTCTGCCAGAATTGTTGGGGACGTAATGGGTAAATTCCACCCTCATGGTGATTCTTCAATTTATGAAGGATTAGTACGAATGGCCCAAGACTTCAGTTACCGCTACATGCTGGTTGATGGTCACGGAAATTTCGGGTCTGTTGACGGGGATGGAGCAGCTGCTATGCGTTATACCGAAGCAAAGATGAGTAAGATTGCTGTTGAAATGCTTCGTGATATTAACAAAAACACCGTTGACTTCCATGACAATTATGATGGTACTGAAAAAGAACCGGATGTATTACCAGCTCGTTTTCCAAACTTATTAGTTAATGGTGCTTCAGGAATTGCCGTTGGGATGGCAACTAACATTCCCACACACAATTTGGGTGAAGTTATTAATGGTCTTCACCTGTTGATGGATAATCCAGACATTACAACTGAAGGATTGATGAAGGCTATTCCAGGACCTGATTTTCCAACTGGCGGAGTTGTAATGGGTAAGTCTGGTATACGGAAAGCATATGAGACTGGTCGCGGAACAATTATTGTTCGTGCCAAAGTTGATATTGAAGAACAAAAGAACGGTAAACAACGGATTATTGTTCATGAAATTCCGTATATGGTTAATAAGGCTAAGTTGATTGAACGGATTGCTGAATTAGCGCGCAATAAGGATATTGATGGAATTACAGACGTTAATGATGAAACTGACCGTGATGGGATGAGAATTGTAATTGATGTCCGTCGTGATGCAAGTGCAGAAGTTATCTTAAATAATTTATATAAAATGACTTTGATGCAGACGACCTTTAATTTTAATATGCTTGCAATCGTTAATGGTGCTCCAAAGATCTTAAGTCTTAAGCAAATTCTGCAATATTACCTTGAACACCAAGAAGCGGTAGTTCGTCGGCGGACAGAATTTGAATTAAAGAAAGCCCAAAATCGTGCACACATTGTTGAAGGATTAAGAATTGCCTTAGATCATATCGATGAGATTATTAATATTATTCGTAGTTCTCAAACGAGTGAAGTCGCAAAGAATGAACTGATGAGTAACTATGGTTTATCAGATCGTCAAGCTCAAGCCATTCTCGATATGCGGCTAGTTCGTTTGACAGGATTAGAGCGTGAGAAGATTGAGGATGAATATCAAAAATTAATGGCCGCAATTGCTGATTACAAAGATATTCTTGCTCACCGTGAACGTATCAACCAAATTATTTATGACGAATTAATGGAAATCCAAAAGCGGTTTGGAGATGAACGACGGACTGAACTGCAAGTTGGTGACATTACCAATATTGAAGACGAAGATTTAATTGAGGAAGAAGACATCATTGTTGCTTTAACTCACAACGGATACATTAAACGATTACCAGTAGACGAATTTAAGTCACAGCATCGTGGTGGACGTGGTGTTAAAGGGATGGGCGTTCATAAAGATGACTTTATTGAGCAGTTAATTTCTAGTTCTACTCACGATATGCTCCTCTTCTTCACCAATTCTGGGAAAGTATACTCGATGAAGGGATATGAGGTTCCAGAATATGGCCGGACTGCACAAGGTATTCCGATTATTAACCTTCTTGGTATTAATAATAAAGAAAAGATTAGCGCCGTTATCAATGTTTCACATGAAACTAATGATGATGATAAATATCTCTTCTTTACTACCAAGTATGGAACGGTTAAACGAACGCCAGTAACGGAATTTAAGAACATTAGGAGTAATGGACTAAAGGCAATCAACCTTCATGAAAATGATGAATTAATTGATGTGGAAGTTATTAGTGATGAACAACCAATGATTATTGGAACTCATAATGGATATGCTCTTAGCTTTAAGTCATCAGTTGTTCGGTCGATGGGAAGAAGTGCAGCTGGGGTTCGTGGAATTCGCTTGCGTGGTGAAGACTATGTAATTGGTGCTGCTCCTCTTAATCCAGGCAGTAATGTCCTAGTAATTAGTGAGAATGGATTCGGAAAGCAGACAGCGGCGTCAGAATATCCAATTAAAGGTCGTGGCGGTCTTGGTGTAAAGACTGTTAATGTTACTGAAAAGAATGGGCCATTAGTTGGTTTGACAACTGTTAATGGTGACGAAGATATTATGCTTGTTACTGATCAAGGTGTGATTATTCGTTTTGGTATTAAGAGTGTGTCACAAACTGGACGTTCAGCTGTTGGGGTACATTTGATTAAGATGGATAATGGAGCCCGAGTAGCTACGATTGCTAAGGTTGATAAAGAAGATGACAGTGAAGAAGCTGAATCTCCAAAAGAAGAAGTAACAGACACAGCTAATTCAGAAAATCAACCAACAGAAAATTAAAAAATAAAAATGGAAAAGTAGAGATTTTACGTATATATATTTATAGTGACCGCAACATTTAGGATTTTCTTATTAGATGTTCCTTGTTTTAAATAGAATTTTATGCTATATTTTATGTCTGTGAGTATACGTACAGACGTCTACTTTCCTTGTTCTTCTCAAATAGTAAGAAGAGCCAGAGTCCATAAGGAGGTGTAACATTCATGGAAACACGCAAATATGAAATTACTTACATCATTCGTCCTGATATCGAAGAATCTGCAAAGAGCGAATTGGTAGACCGATTCGACAAGATCTTGGCGGACAATGGTGCAACAATCGCTGACTCAAAGGATTGGTCAACTCGTCGTTTCGCTTACCCAATCGCTAAGTACACTGAAGGTACTTACCACGTGGTAAACTTAACTACTGACTCTGACCAAGCTTTAAACGAATTTGATCGTTTAGCTAAGTTCAGTGATGATATCCTACGTCACATGATTGTTAAGCTTGATGCTTAATTAATTGTCAATAAATTAAGAGAGGAGAAAGATCTATGCTTAATCGTGCAGTCTTAACTGGGCGTTTAACAAGAGATCCCGAGTTGCGGTACACAACCAGCGGGACAGCAGTTGTTTCATTTACTCTAGCTGTTGATCGGCAATTCCGAAACCAAAATGGTGATCGTGATGCTGACTTTATCAATTGCGTTATTTGGCGTAAGTCCGCTGAAAACTTTAGTAACTTTACGCATAAGGGTTCACTTGTTGGAATTGAAGGGCGCATTCAAACCCGAAATTATGAAAACCAACAGGGTAACCGTGTTTATGTTACCGAAATTGTTGTTGATAATTTTGCCCTGTTGGAGCCGCGTCAAAATGGTGGCATGAACCAACAAGGTGCTCAACAGCCATTTGCTAATAACCAGCAACCGTTTGGTGGTGCACAAGCTCCACAATATGGCAGCCAACCACAACCTGGAAATAATGCTCCTCAAAGTAATCCGTCACCTAATGCAGGTAATGGTTTCGACAACAATCAAAATGCTGGCAACCAGTTCCCTGGAAGCAGTGATGATGGTGGTCAATCCATCGACTTAGCAGATGACGAATTACCATTCTAAATAATTTTTACTCAGAATAGGAGGGTAATTTCATGGCACAACAACGTCGAGGCGGTCGTCGTCGTCGTAAGGTCGACTTTATCGCCGCAAACCACATCGAATACATCGATTACAAAGACACTGATTTATTACGTCGGTTCATTTCTGAACGTGGTAAGATTTTGCCACGTCGGGTAACTGGTACTAGTGCTAAGAACCAACGTAAGTTAACTATCGCTATTAAGCGTGCACGGATCATGGGTCTTTTGCCATTCGTTGCAGAAGATTAATTTCCGCGAAAATAAAAATAATAAAGAGGCCGGGATTTGCTCAGCCTCTTTATTATTTTAAACTACAATTGTCTTCGCTAAAAGTTTATGATTGATACACTAACTTTTTAACACATTGATAATCATTAGATGATATAATCTTTGGACTAAGTAATTGATGTGATATGATAGATTTATCCGATTAATAGTCAAATTAGAGCTATTTTGGGAGGACTTGTATGCAAAAATTTTTCAGTCGTGAAAATTGGGAGTTCTATTTTGAACACCCTGCCGTCCGCTGGAATATCTGCTATATTGGGATTTTAACAGTTATCGGACTTATTTTAGGGTTTATGGATAACTGGATTATTGGAATTATAGTGTTAATAGTTGCAGTTGTTGGTGGAGCTATTAGTATACAGCGATTAAAAAAGTTAGTTGTCGATACTCATGGATATTTGAATGAATTAACATATAAGGTTCAAAGTGGACAACAAGAAGCATTATTAGAAATGCCGGTTGGAATGATTATGTTAAATCAACGTCATGAAGTTGAATGGATCAATCCATATATGGCACGTTATTTTAACCTGGAGATTGTTGTAGGAAAACCGATTGCAGATGTTGATGCGGACCTAGCAGAATTAATAAAAAAATATGTGGATGATAAGAAGACACAGGTAGTAACTTGGCGAAATCATCAATTTGAATTTCTAGTTCAACATCATGGTCAAGTAGTCTATTTACTAGATATTACAAAGTATGAACAAATAAGTGCCCAGTATAAGGATGAACAAATCTTTATTGGAAATATTTATTTAGATAATTATGATGAATTAATTCAGGGGATGAATGATTCTGATGTTTCAAATCTTCATAATTATGTTACTTCTGAAATAAGTGATTGGGCCGTTGAGAATCACCTATTAATGAAGGTTATTGATGATGATAATTATTTGATCATCGGTCACCAAGCATCACTAAGAGAATTAGAAAAGCAGAAGTTTAAGATTCTTGATGTTATTCGTGAAAATACGTCTAAGCAAAATTCGCCGGTAACTCTTAGTGTGGGAATTGCTTATGGCGAAAATGACTTAATAAAGCTCGCTGACACAGCCCAAAATAACCTTGACCTTGCACTAGGTCGTGGTGGGGACCAAGTAGTTGTGCGGGCTCAAGACCAAGAAGCACGTTTCTACGGTGGAAAGACTAACCCGATGGAAAAACGTACTCGAGTTCGGGCAAGAATGATCAGCCAGGCCTTACAAGAATTAATGGCGCAATCAGATCAATTATTTGTAATGGGGCATACCAACCCTGATATGGATTCAATTGGTGCCTGCTTAGGGATTCGGCGGATTGCTGAGATGAACGGTAAAGAGTGCTGGATTGTAATAGATGATGAACATCCGCATTCTGATATCCGACGCCTTATGCACGAAATAGATAATTATCAAACAATTAAAGACCACATTATTTCGCCAAGTGATGCATTAGAAAAAGTCAATAACAACAGTTTATTAGTCATGGTTGACCATGCTAAGCGAGGAATTACCATTGCACCAGAGTTATATGATCGAATGCAAAATCGACTTGTAATAATTGACCATCACCGGCGTGGCGAAGATTTCCCTGAAAATCCATTACTTGTTTATATTGAACCGTATGCATCATCAACATGTGAGCTGATTACAGAAATGTTTGAATATCAGCCACGGGAAGGAAAAGGTTTAAATAAACTTGAAGCTACGGCAATGCTAACAGGGATTCAGGTCGATACAAAGTCCTTTACTAAGAGTGCTGGTACGCGGACTTTTGATGCGGCGAGTTACTTACGGTCCGCTGGAGCAGATGGACTAATGATTCAATCGTTTATGAAAGAAAATCCAGAAACTTTCATGAAGCGTAATCATTTAATCTCAAGAGCTGAAATAAATGATAAAATAGCATTATGTACGGGTGAAGAAGGACAGGTATATGATCCTGTAACGGCTGCCCAAGCTGCTGATATGTTACTTCAGATGAGTGGAATTGAAGCATCATTTGTAATCTTTGAGCGTGCAGATGGTAAAATAGGTATCTCTGCGCGATCAATGGGTGATATTAACGTCCAAGTAATTATGGAAGAGATGGGCGGCGGTGGTCACCTTGCAAATGCAGCTACGCAAATCAGTGATAAAACTATTGCTCAGGTTAAGCAGGAGTTAGTTGATATCCTAACAAAGTCTGACAAAGAGCAAGATGAAACAGAGGAGTGATCATAATGAAAGTTATTTTTACGCAAGATGTTCGTGGTCGCGGTAAACGTGGTCAAGTTAAAGAAGTACCAGATGGTTATGCACAAAACTACCTAATTAAGCGTGGTTTGGCTAAGCAAGCTACTAAGGCAGCAATGAGCCAATTAAAGGGACAACAACGTGCAGAAGAAAAACATGCTGCTGAAGAATTAGCAGATGCCAAACGCATGAAGAAGGTCCTTGAAGATGACAATACGGTTGTAGAATTGAGTGGAAAAGCCGGTACAGATGGCCGGATGTTTGGTTCAATTTCAACAAAGCAAATTGCTACTGCTTTACAAAAACAATTTGACCTTAAAATCGATAAGCGAAAGATTGAGCTTGCAGCCCCAATTAAGGCTCTTGGCTACGTTAATGTTCCAATTAAGCTTCACCCAGAAGTCGAAGCTCAAATTCGCGTTCACATTGCGGAAAAGTAGTGAGGATTAATAGATTTAAGGAGCGGTATCGTCATGGATAATGCACCAGTGCAAGAAGAGCCACGCGATATTGAAGCAGAAAAAGCAGTTCTAGGAGCTGCTTTTTTGAGTAAAAACGCGTTGGCAGATGCGATGGAGTATCTGGAGCCGCAGGATTTTTATCGCAAGGCTCATCAAGTTATTTTTGAAAAGATGATCCAATTAAATGATGAGGATCAGCCGATTGACCCGTTAACAATGAAAAACGTCCTTGATCAGGATAATCAAACGGAAAATGTCGGTGGTGTTGCTTATATTGCTGAACTTGCAACAGCGGTTCCGACGGCTGCAAATGTAGTTTATTATTCTAAAATTGTGCATGATAAGGCAATTTCTCGACGATTAATCAATACAGCAACCAAAATCATAAATGATAGTTATGCTGGCAATGATAGTGTTACTGACCAGCTTGACCATGCTGAACAGGCAATTATGGCGGTTTCAGAAAATAGCCGTCAGACTGGTTTTCAAAGCATTAGCGACGTACTTCAACAGTCGATTGAGCATGTTAGTGATTTGTCGAGTCAGGACTCAGAAATCACAGGATTATCGACTGGCTATGCACAATTAGACGAGATGACAACCGGACTTCATAAAGATGAATTGGTAATCATTGCAGCACGTCCAGCGGTTGGGAAGACGGCATTTGTCCTTAATATTGCCCAAAATGTTGCCACACGAACTGATAATACTGTAGCGATTTTTAGCCTGGAAATGGGTGCTGAATCATTGGCAAACCGAATGCTCTGTGCTGAAGGTAATATTAATGCTAATCATTTGCGGACTGGTCAGCTTAGTCAAGATGAATGGCAGAGTTTATTCATCGCGACTGGAGCGTTGAGTAATGCAAGTATTTATATTGATGATACCCCAGGAATTAAAGTGGCGGAAATCCGTGCACGTTGTCGGCGATTGGCCAAAGAAAAGGGTAATCTAGGACTAATCGTAATTGATTATCTACAGCTAATTGAAGGAAGCAATCCTGATAACCGGCAACAAGAAGTTTCAGAAATTTCTCGACAACTTAAGAAGTTAGCGAAGGAATTGGAAGTCCCTGTAATCGCACTTTCTCAGTTGTCACGGGGAGTTGAACAGCGGCAAGATAAACGACCAGTCCTTTCTGATATTCGTGAATCGGGATCAATTGAACAAGATGCGGATATTGTAAGTTTCCTTTATCGTGATGATTATTATGAGCATGATGAGGACTCAGAGGATAATAATAACCAGGGAAATAATCAAGATGATGATGGTTCTAATGCTAGTGAGGTTGAAGTCATCATTGAGAAGAATCGTAGTGGTCCGCGTGGGACGGTTAAATTACTATTTGCAAAGTCATATAATAAATTCACTTCGATTTCTTATATCCCTGAAGATAATAATTAAAAACTAAATTCTAAGAGGGCATTTCAGTTAAAAACTGAGGTAGCCCTTTTAGTGCGCTTAAGACATTAAAAATGTTTTTATAGAAAATAAACGGTATGATAGTAATTGAGGAGGCGTAAACAATGAACCGTCAAGGCGTAGAGTTAAAATGGCTGCTATTAGGAATGTTTCTTGGAAGTATTGGAAACAGTTTTGTGTGGCCATTAACAACAATTTATATTCACGAACAGTTACACGAGTCGTTAACTGTTTCAGGAATTGTGCTGCTCTTTTATTCGGGAGCAAATGTTGTCGGTAGTTACATTAGTGGGATGCTATTCGACCGAACTAATCCCCGTAAATTAATGATTGGCGGGACATTGCTGGCGACTGTGGTAATGGCCATTATGATCTTTTTTAATGGGTGGCCGATTTATGGAATTTTACTAACTGTAATTGGCTTCTTTAACGGTTGGATTATTACCATGGTTAATTCTTTCGCTACCCGGTCCGGTCGTGACGGCCGCTACGTTTTTAACATGCTGTACTTTGCTAATAACCTGGGGATGGTGATAGGTACGACGATTGTTGGCCCGCTTTACCAGTATGCAAAGGGTAATGTATCTCCCATGTTTTTAATTACAACGATTCTCTACACAATGTTTTCTTTGGTAGTTATCTTCTTCTTTAAGGATAACCACCAAACAGCAGAGAAAACTGATGATGGGGAGGCTGGAGCAGTTGACGTTAAAATTCCACAGGCTAATTTATGGATCAGTTGGATTTTCTTTGTTGCTCTTGTTGTGATTTGGACAATGTATGAGCAATGGGCAAGCAACTTGTCAGTATTTATGACTGATCAAGGAATCTCAATGACAAAATATAGCCTTTTATGGACATTAAACGGGATTTTAATTGTTGTCTTCCAGCTTGGAATTACTTGGCTCAATCGCTGGGTTAACCGACCATATGCTCAAGTATTTATCGGGATGTTTACAATCGGTTTTTCCTTCGTCCTCTTATTACATGCCCATTCGTATAGTTGGTTTGTTGCCGCAATGGTTATTTTGACTATTGGGGAAGCAACTGCTTTACCAACAATGCCTGCGATAGTTAATAGCCTTTCTCCAGTAGCAGTTAAGGGTAAGTATCAAGGGATTTTGAATGCATTCTCATCAATCGGTAAGGCAATTGGACCGCTTTTTGGTGGATTGATGATTGAAGCTACTTCATATCATATTTTGTTCATTATTTGTGCTGTTTCAATTTTTGTAATGGAAATAATAGTATTCCTAGTTGTTAAAATAAAACGTGCAAAAGTGGTTGAATATTAAAGAAGTGATCGAATGTTTTACAATAATTTTGATAATGTACATGGTGAAGATCGCTATGGAATGGTAGGAAAAATAGGAGACCCTTTTAGGGAAGAATGTGAACTAGCAATCTCATGCTATCGTTGCCATGAACAACCGTTAGTAATTGCTGAAAGAAATTGGATGGATACTAATAATGATGACTCACAGCGATATCAAATCGTTGTTGTCTGTGAGCATTGTGGTGCTGTTGATGAGTTTATAGTCAACGATGGCCGTGAACACAAGATTGGCAAATTAAAACATCGTAAATATCGGCCAATGGAAGTTGATATTATGAAGAAGGGAACTGTGGACTAGAATGTTCAAAGTTCTTTTTCTTAGGACTTTTTGAAAAAAGTTTCACAAACATAAAGTGATAATATCCACTACTCTAAGTAAGTGTGTAACAAATCCAATTATAATAACCACTTTCAAATGATTAAGTATTTTTATTTATTTGTGATAACATAAACATTGTAGAGATTGTCAAACATTTTAGGAGATGTTATGTTATGAAAATCAAAGCTGCTATTGTTGATGAAAAAGGTGCAAAGTTTGATATTCGTGACGATGTTGAATTGGCAGAGTTACAACCAGATGATCTTCAAATTCACATGGTTGCAACTGGTATTTGCCATTCCGATGAAGCCTTACGAAAAGGGGATGCCGAAATTGGTTATCCAATTATCCTCGGTCATGAAGGATCAGGAATTGTTGAAAAAGTTGGTTCGGAAGTAAAGAATTTCAAGCCCGGTGACCATGTTGTACTATCATTCTATGGCTGTGGGAATTGTATTAATTGTCTTAAAGGCAAGCCAACAAAATGTTTGAACTATGCCGCAAATAATTTATCCGGAGTTCGGCCAGATGGAAGTGCCCACTTTACAGAAAATGGTCATCAGGTTGACGATATGTTTGATCAATCATCATTTACTACTACTACAATTGTTCGAGAACGAAATGCGGTTAAGGTACCAGAAAGTCTTGATTTACGGAAGCTTGGTCCTCTAGGCTGTGGATATGTAACTGGCTCTGGTACAGTCTTTAATACCTTGAAACCGGAACCAGGTTCTACTATTGCTGTTGTTGGAACCGGAGCAGTTGGTTTAGCAGCAATGATGGCTGGTAAAATTTCAGGATGTACAACGGTAATTGCTATTGATCGTCATGATTCACGACTTAAGTTAGCTAAAGAGTTGGGTGCCACTGACACAATCAATACTGCCAATGAAGATATGGTTAAGAAGATTATGGAATTAACTGATGGCAAGGGTGTTGATTACGCGGTTGATACAACTGGTGCTACTGCTGTGATGGAAGATGCAATCCAAGCATTGGCACAAGGTGGTACATTAGCTCCGATTGCTGTTACTGCTAACCACATTGACGTTGATATATGGAATGACCTTTGTCCAAGTGATCGGACAATCGTGGGCGTTAACATGGGTGATTCAATTCCTCAAGTTGATATTCCACGACTCATTAAGTTCTATCAGTTGGGAATGTTTGACTTTGATAAGACAGAGAAGTTCTATGACTTTGATCAAATTAATGAAGCTAATGCGGACTCTGTATCAGGTAAGACAATTAAGCCTGTACTAATCATTGACAAAGATTATAAGCCTGATAAATATTAAAATGCTGGATTAATTCGATAAAAAGGAAGCAAAAATTATGAGTATGCCACATTATAAGATGTACATTAATGGTAAGTTTGTTGACACGAATTCTGGTAAAGAGATTACGGTTATTAATCCTAATAACGAGGAAACTTTAGGGACAGTACCAAGTGCGACCGTTGAAGAAACACGCGAGGCAATTGATGCAGCCTTTGAAGCTGAGAAATCTTGGCACCAGGTTCCAGCACCAACACGTGGCAGTTATCTTCATAAATTAGCTGATGAGATTCGTAAAGATCCAGAACCATGGATTAAGAACCTTCAAGAAGAACAAGGTAAGATCCGGTCCTTAGCAAAAACAGAAGTATTGTTCACTGCTGATTATTTTGATTATATGGCTGCTGCAGGACGGACATATAAAGGTGAAGTCATTCAGTCTGATAATCGTAATGAAACGATCTTGCTAAAGCGGATGCCGATTGGTGTTATTGCGGGGATTCTTCCTTGGAACTTCCCATTCTTCCTAATTGCGCGGAAGATGGCACCGGCTTTGGTAACAGGAAACACGGTTGTTCTAAAGCCGAGTTCTGATACCCCAATTGGCGCACTAGAGTTTGCAAAGCTATGTGATAAAGTCGGGCTTCCTGCTGGAGTCGTTAATTTTGTTACTGGTCCAGGTTCTGTTGTTGGTAATGAATTATCAAAGAATCCTAAGGTCGGAATGGCTAGTTTAACAGGTTCAGTTAATGCTGGTAAACGAATTATGGCGGCCGCTGCTGAACATATTGGTGAAGTATCACTTGAACTAGGCGGAAATGCTCCCGCAATTGTATGTGACGATGCTGATCTGGATGAAGCGGTCACTGATATTGTTAATTCACGTTATGATAATAATGGACAGCTTTGCAATAATGTTCAACGAGTTTATGTTCAAGAAGATGTTGCAGAAGAGTTTACTCAAAAACTTGTTGATGCTGTTAAGGCAATTACTTACGGTGATACGGTTGAAAATCCTGAAATCGGCATGGGTCCGCTAATTAATCGCAAAGCCCTTGAAGAAGTCGATCGTCAAGTAAAGCAGGCGATTAAAGAAGGCGGAAAAGTACTTGTCGGTGGTAAGCCTGCAGAAGGAAAAGGATTCTTCTACGAACCAACGATTATCAGTAACTGTAAGCAAAAAGATTCAGCTATTCAGGATGAAATCTTTGGACCTGTTCTGCCAATTATGACATTCAAGAACCTTAAAGAAGCAGTTGAGATGTGTAATGATAGTACGATGGGCCTAACATCCGGTATCTTTACGAAGAGTCTTGACCGTGCAGCCTATGCAATTAACGAAATTCAAGCCGGCGAGACATATGTTAACCGAAATTACTTTGAGGCTATGCAAGGTTATCATGCAGGAGTTAAGGAATCAGGTATTGGTGGATCTGATGGAATGCACGGAATTCTTGAATGTACTGATACAAAAGTTGTTTACATTCAGCGGCATCCAGAAAATATCTAATACCTAAGAGAAATAAAAAATACTAGAATTAGCTAAGCTTCTTAACGGCGCTAATTTGATATTTATAAAAGAGCTAACAATTAGGGAAAACTGTTATTCTTCCCTGATCGTTAGCTCTTTAGAATTTTTTAGGATAATTATCGCTGATTACTTCTTTTTCTGCCAATTGAAAGTCAGTCTGTATAGGAAGTAACCGAGTAGGCAAGTAATGATATCACTAATTGCTTGTGCCCAGATAATCCCGGTATAGCCTGCTAAATGTCGTAATACTTCTAAAACTACCCAATAAATAACCCCTTGACGAGAGATGGACATTAAGAAAGCACCAAAAGCATTACCGATTGATTGAAAGACCGTAGTATAAACCAGTATCAAACCAACTAGCGGGGTTGTAATAATAGTTGCTAATAACATTTCGCTTGCAGCGTTAACGATTACTGGTTGGCGCATAAAGAGACTAATAATTGGCTTGGCAAAAATAATTAAAACGCCCCCAACGACAACTGAGTAAACAATTTGAACAAGAAAATCAAACCGTAGTATTTGATGAAGCCTTGACCATTCCTTTGCACCGTAAGTAAAACCAATCAATGGTTGGGCACCAAAGGCAAAACCAACAATTACTAAAATCAAAACTGAATATACTTTTTGAACGATTCCCATTGCGGCGACCATATCAGCACCGTAGAACGCCAGTGATGAATTAAGCAATGCCATCCCGAAAGTTAAGGCAAAATTGGTAATAGAACCAGGAATTCCAATTGCAATAACTTCTGTAATTGTGTGTAGATTAATTTTAGTTAAGCGCGGATTAAGTGAGACATATCGGGCATAACGAAAAATCATTACTAATAGTACGATGTCAGTAAAAGCATAGCCGATAACATTGGCAAGAGCGACCCCGGTTGTTCCCCATTTGAAAACAAATAAGAAAATAGGGTCCAGAATAATTGCGATCACGGTTCCGGTAATTGCAGCGATCATGGCGTGAGTAGCCAGGCCTTCTGTTCTAATTAAATTTTGTGGCACAATCGAAAATATTACAAAAACAGCCCCCACGCTTAATACTCGATAGAAGTTAGCTGCGTCTGCATAAGTTCCAGCTTTAGCACCTAACATCATCAGAATTGGACGCTCGAAAGCTAATAAAAATACCGTTAATAATATTCCGGTAATGATTGAGCAATATAAACAAAAACTAGTAACCCGTTTTGTTAAATGAACATTCTTTTCACCGAGCAATCGTGAAACTACCGAACTACCGCCTAAACCAAAAATATCGGCAATTGCAAGAAGAAAAGTAAATAACGGAGCACCAATGGTAACCCCAGCGACCATTTTGGGATCACCAGTTTTAGCTACAAATACCGTGTCAGCTAAGTTATAAATCATTGTTGTGATCATTCCGAGCACTACCGGTAATGCGAGCTTAAAGTAAGCTTGCTTAACAGGTGCTTTTAAAAATAAATTTTCCACGTAAAAACTCCTTTTAAACAAAAAAGGGCCATTCGTGAAGGAGGTTGGCTGGTATCTTCACAAGTGACCCTAAATATATAAATTTAACGTAACTATTTTATTGAAATTTGATGAAAAATGCAATGGGAAAAATAACTTTATATTTAATATCGTTCTGAAAGTAACTTTAACTAAAATATAGGAGTTATATATTCTAGTAGTTTACATTAACGAAATTGTAAGAGATTTGCTATGATGGTAGTTGAAAGTAAATTAAAAGCAATGAGGTGAATGCTGATGAAAACTAAAAAGTATCGTTATACCGGAAAAGATTTTGATATAAATAAAGCGCCAACTAAGGTAAAAGATTCTGCTGATGAATTAAAAAAGATTAAAAAGAGGATCAAGAAAAATGTAAAGTCGATTAAGGATGCGCAAAAAATGATGTATGCGCGACGTCACTATGGGGTATTAGTCGTATTTCAAGCGATGGATGCGGCTGGTAAGGATAGTATGATTTCTCATACTTTTGCTGGTGTGAACCCAGTGGGATTTAAGGTAGCTAACTTTAAGCAGCCGACTGGACGTGAATTGCGGCATGATTATCTCTGGCGAATTACTCGTGAATTGCCGATGCGGGGTGATATTGGAATCTTTAACCGTTCGTACTATGAAGATGTTCTGGTTTCGCGCGTTCACCCCGAAATAGTTGTAAATGCTAACTTGCCTGGAATTGATTCTATTGATGATGTAAATAATAAATTCTTTGATAGCCGTTATGAAGATATTCGCCAATATGAGGACTACTTAACTCGTAATGGCTACTTAATCGTAAAGTTCTTCCTTCATGTATCAAAAGAGGAACAAAAGAAACGATTTTTAGCTCGAATTGACACGCCTGAGAAAAATTGGAAGTTCTCTGCGGCTGATATTCGTGAACGCCAATATTGGGATGATTATCAAAAAGCGTATGAAAAGGCAATTAATGCAACAGCTACGAAGAAAAATCCATGGTATGTTATTCCATCTGATGATAAGTGGTACTCACGACTAATTGTATCCGATATTTTAACAAAGAAGATCAATAGTTTGCCGCTCGCATATCCAGAGGTTTCACCAGAACAAGAAATGGGCCTTAAGCAAGCACGTCAAGAATTGATGGATGAAAGTAAATAAATGAAGGGGATGCCATATGACATCCTTTTTTAATGCAAGGATTGTTGTTTTTAACGTTTATATTTAATCCTATAATGATAATAACCCCCGAAAATCGATTTTCGGGGGTTATTATGTTAGACTTTTAATATAATTATTCTAAAAAGAATGTTTTTAGCATTAAGGAAGGTGCGTAATCAATGAAATACCTGCCGTTGTCCAAATATAAGTATTTTATCAAAGATAAGACTAACGATTTAAACGCTGTTGAAAATGAATATCAAAGTCGGTTAAATGGATATACCAGTCAAAGAACAACCCTTTTTCCTTTACTTAATTATCGTGATGGTACTCAGACGAATAAGTATCCTATCTTTTATCTCCCCTTACCAGAAATACAAAACTTGGCAGATCAGCTTAGACGAAATTCTAAGGCAATAAAAAATATTTCTATCACACTTCCTCAAATCGCAATTAATCAATTTCTAAATTCTTTGTTACTTTCTGAGATCTTTTATACTAATGAGATTGAAGGGGTAAAAACGAGTCGTGTTGAAATTAGTACCGTTATTCAAGAAAATAATCAACAGATAGACGGTAGTGATCATGTATCGAAAAAACGGCTTGGTTCAACTATTAAAATGTATCAACGCACACAGTCAGGGAAAAAGGTTGAGATTTATGAACTTCAAGATTTTAGAAAAATATATGATTCTTTATTAAATGGAGAAATTGATAAAGGCCGGTTGCCAAATGGAACAATTTTTCGTGACAAACTTCCTAATAACGAAATCCTTTCTATTGGTGATGGTATCAAGACCGTTCATCAGCCACCAACTACTGAGATTGCAATCCAGACTGCATTAACAGCATTAATTGAATATATGAACAATGATGAGACTCCATCAATTTATAAGGCACTTGTCACTCACTTTTTCTTTGAAAATACCCATCCATTTCTTGACAGCAATGGCCGAATGGGACGATACCTTTTGTCGTCATATATTGCAAATAAGTTTGATCGTTTTACCGGCTTTTCGGTTGCTACTGCGATTCACAACAATGTTCAGCAATACTATAAAGTCTTTAAAGATGCCGATAAAGCCGATAATAGGGCAGACTTAACATTTTTTATTCAGAAACTTCTAGAGATATTGGTAAGTCAGCAAGAAAAGACTATTGATATTTTAAGCCAGTCTCGAGAAAAGCTAAATAATGCTAAACAAATTATTAAGCAGTGGGTAGAGGAACATCATCAATTGTTAAAGGCCACCGCTTTACCTGATAAATTGTATTGTGAAATTTTGTATCTTTTTGCGCAATCGGAATTTTTTACTAATCAGCAAAGCCTAGGGATTAAAGATAATGATATTATTAAAATTTTGAAGAAGAGTAGCCAACGTTATCCAATGACAAAAACCCGGTTAGCAATTAAAGAATTAGAAGAACTTGGAGCAATCAAAATAGTTTCCAAACGTCCTAAGCAGCATATAATTCAGATTTTGATTGAGCAGAAGTGATATGTCTTATCTTAATATTTAAAAAATTACAAAGAAGGACTAGTAGTAAAAAACCACAAGTCCTTCTTTAATTTGATTTAAACATATGTGGATAAAAGAAAAAGTAAATAGCTAATATTGTTGAGAATAATAGCAAGTTAAATTGTTTGCTGATAATACAATAAATTACAGTGATGATCATTACTGCTGTCCATAAATATCCCAAAATAGAATAATGTTGTTCTTTTTCCCGATGTTTTCCAAAAAAATGACTCCTTGAAAAATAAGTATTCCATAATAACAACAAGCAAGATTGGAATTAAGATGTGTGACCAGTAGTTAGTGGAATTGGAGAAGTAAAGGCCGATGAGCAACCAAAATAATCCTCGGATAATGTTGAATGCTTGAGCCGCTTTGTCACGATTTAAATAACTTGTTAGATCTTTATCTTCTCGTAACAGTGAGTCAACTGAAACGTGATATAAGTCGCTAAGAGCAAACAGCATTTTTAAATCGGGGTAGCTTTTATTATTTTCCCATTTAGAAAGTGTTTGTCGCGTAATGTGCAAGTTATCAGCAACTATTTGTTGAGTCAAGGCGAGTCGCTCACGCTGATTTTTAATTTGTTCACCAAAAGACATTTTAATTACTCCTCGTATTCTATAAATATATTTGAATTTTGGTATAAGAATATAGAATTGGTGATTGAAAGTCTAGCAATGATTTGTTGCAATGCTAGTGACTGTGGCTTTTAGACTATTTGCCAATAAATATTAAGTAAACAAAAAAGGCCACCGATAAATCGATGACCTTTTTACAAGATGGGCAGTCAGGGGATCGAACCCTGGACCCACGGATTAAGAGTCCGTTGCTCTGCCAGCTGAGCTAACTGCCCATGTCTTTGACAACATAAATAATAATATCAACTTAAATTGAATTTCGCAAGTACTTTTTGAAATTTATTTATTAATTTTCTAAATTGATATATACTTAGACGCCTAACTGTTATAATTGTTAGTAAAAATTAACCTTAGGAGTGATTTTATGGCATCGAAAAAAGATAAATTTGAGTACATGAATCGTCTGCTACGAACATATATGATTAATATGCATCATTTTTTTACCACTCTTACTCCACAGTTGACGCTTACTCCGCAGCAAGCGCGGACATTATTGTACATTAAGGACCATCCAGGGCTTATTCAACGCGAACTAGGCGACTACTTCCATATCCGAAATGCAAGTATTACAAATATGCTAAAAAATCTTGAACGTGATGGTTATATTGTTCGTCGAAATGATAATGAATCAGCTAGGATTAAACGGATTTTCTTAACTAAAGAAGGAATCGAAAAGACTAGCCAAATAAAGGATGTTTTTGATCAAGCATACCAGCAAATTGTTGAGCAACTCGATGAAGAAACGATTGATGCAGTAATTAAAAGTATGATGAATATCAATAATGAGCTAAAAAGATGATTTAAATTATTGACAGTTAGATATCTACGTGTTTTAATATAAGTCGTCTTAAATAGTTAGATAGTTAATTGTTAGGAGGCTTATACTTTGAAAAGAAATAAATTTAATTTTCGGGAATTCTTTAGCCTAATTAACCAATTACACCCACAATATTTGAAACTGGTAGTGGGGATTCTTTTAGGGTTGGTTTCTACTGGAGCAAATTTATTTGTTCCGCAACTAGCCCAGAAATTGATTAACGATTTTCGGCACATTAGTCCAACACTAGCTACGTTAACAGTTGTTATTTTTATTGCTGGACTAATTACTAGTGCGTTATCAGGAGTATTACTTGGTATTTTTGGCGAAAACGTTGTTGCTAAGTTACGTAAACAATTGTGGCAAAAACTGCTTAAAATGCCGGTAAAATACTTCGACAATGTGAAAACCGGGGAAATAAGCTCACGACTGGTAAATGATACTTCACAGGTTAAGGAGCTTCTTGCTTCAACATTTCCTAATGCAATGACCTCAATTTTACAGTTTCTTGGGGCATTAGTAATTATGTTAGCAATGGATTGGCGAATGACCTTATTAATGTTTGTTGCTGTACCATTGATAATGATAGTAATGATGCCAATAATGAACTACTCACGTAAAATTGGGCGTGTGCGTCAAGATGAGCTTGCTAAATTTGCTAGTGATTCAACTGATGTATTAAGTGAAGTTCGTCTAGTAAAGTCATCAAATGGTGAAGAACATGAGCTCGCTAAAGGAAGCCAGCGAATTGATAACTTGTATGGAATTGGGATGAAAGAAGCGTTGATTAACGCTGCGACCCAACCAATTACAAATATGCTGATGATGTTAATGTTCTTAATCGTGCTTGGTTATGGTGCAATTCGGGTAATGAATGGTCAAATAACGATGGGAGCATTAGTTTCGTTCTTAATGTACCTTTTCCAAATTTTTGGACCAATTATTACAGTTAGTCAGCTCTTTACTAATATGGCTAAGACAAGTGGTGCGACTGAACGGATTCAGCAGATGTTGGCAGAACCAGAAGAATTTGACGAAGATCAGGTTGAAAAAGATATTGAAACTGAACCGTTAAAATTTGAGAATGTTGACTTTTCTTATGAACCGGATAAGCCAATACTGAAGAATATTAATTTTGAGACTAAACCAAATGCGGTTGTCGCGTTTGCAGGACCTTCAGGTGGTGGTAAGACAACGATCTTCTCGTTGATCGAACGGTTCTATCAACCGACCGCCGGAAAGATTCTTATTGGCGATGAAAACGTTGAGAAATTAGACTTAGCCAAATGGCGGGAACAAATCGGTCTCGTTAGTCAGGATGCCGCTGTAATGCCAGGAACGATTCGCGATAACCTTACCTATGGACTACGGCGAACAGTAAGTGACACGGAATTATGGAAAGCATTGAAGATGGCATACGCAGATGGGTTCGTAAATAATATGGCCGATAAACTAGAAACAGAAATTGGTGAGCGCGGGATTAAACTATCTGGTGGTTAAAGGCAACGAATTGCAATTGCACGGGCCTTCCTTCGTGATCCAAAGATTCTGATGCTCGATGAAGCAACCGCAAGTTTGGATGCCGAATCTGAAGCAATGGTTCAAAAGGCTTTAGGTGACTTAATGCAAGGACGGACAACATTAGTAATTGCCCACCGTTTAAGTACAATTGTTGATGCAGATAAAATTTACTTTATTGAAAATGGAACTATTTCAGGTTCTGGAACGCATCAAGAGTTGCTGCAATCAACACCGCTTTATGCTCAATATGTTCATGATCAATTTAAATAAAGACAAACGACCAAAATCAGCTTATTAGCCGATCTTGGTCGTTTTTTGAACAGAATTAAGTTTTCCAACATATACAAAAAGCGACCGAGATAAAATCCCAGTCGCTGTAAACCTCTGATGGGCAGTCAGGGGATCGAACCCTGGACCCACGGATTAAGAGTCCGTTGCTCTGCCAGCTGAGCTAACTGCCCATATTCTTTAACAGAATACTCAATCATTTTAACCTGCTTAATATTAAATGTCAAATATTTTTGGAAAATATTTATGGAACTTTTCCCTGTGCTATAATAGAGGCACTGATATATAGCAGATTTAAAGTATTGAATCAATTAACCCAATGGAGGGAACTATTGATATGGCAAAAAAAATTTTAGTTGTTGATGATGAAAAACCGATCTCTGATATCATCAAATTTAATCTTGAAAAAGAAGGATATGAAGTTGTCGTAGCCTATGATGGTGAAGCTGCGTTAGAGCAAGTTGAAGCAGAAAATCCTGATTTGATTATCCTCGACCTAATGCTTCCTAAGATTGATGGGCTTGAAGTAGCAAAGCGTGTCCGAGCTAAACATACAATGCCGATTATTATGGTAACGGCTAAAGATTCAGAACTAGATAAAGTCCTTGGCCTTGAACTTGGTGCAGACGATTATGTCACTAAGCCATTTTCAAATCGTGAATTAGTAGCCCGTGTTAAGGCAAATTTACGGCGGCAGGCTACCCTTAAGGCACCTGCTGAAGAAGATAATAACACTGATATTCAAATTGGGGACCTGACAATTCATCCAGAAGCATATACGGTTACTAAACGGGGTGAGAACATTAATTTGACACACCGTGAATTTGAATTGCTGCACTATTTGGCACAACATATCGGTCAAGTTATTAATCGTGAACATTTACTTCAAACAGTGTGGGGATATGACTACTTTGGTGATGTGCGAACAGTCGATGTTACTGTTCGACGGCTTCGTGAAAAAATTGAAGATAATCCCAGTCACCCGCAATGGCTAATTACCCGGCGTGGTGTTGGTTACTACCTAGCAAATCCTGATCAGAATTAGAGGCTGAACCATTGTGAACAGCAAATTAAAATTTTATCAATCGATTCGGTTTAAAATCGCTCTCGTATTTGTGTTAATTTTGATGTTAACGCTTGAATGTGTGGGGGCGGTTTTTGTGCGTCAATTGGAACACCAAAACCTTAATACGTTTAAACAAACAATTGAATTGCCATCGTATGTCGATAATTCTTTAGCAGAACAACTGGCCCGTTCAGATACCAAAAAGGCGAATAAGCAGATTAATCAAATCCTTTCTGAAGTTAATAATAATAACATCTCTGAAATTCGGGTTGTTGACAGTAAGAGCGTTGTTCGCGGGACGAGTAACGCGGATAATCGGGGAGCAATTGGTCAAAAGACGACTGATCAAGCAATCAAAGCGACCCTCTTAAATAATCGTTCGCATACCGAAAACTTGTATGATAACTCTAATCATACACGCTATTACGTAAACGTTATCCCGCTGGTTGATAATAGTAATAATAACGTTGTTGGAGCTGTTTATCTTCGTGCTAGCTTAGAGAGTGTTTATTCTAATATTAATAACATTACCTTTGTTTATCTTTCTGCTGCCATGATTACGATTGTCCTTAGTTTGATCTTGGCAATAATAATTTCCCAGGAAATAACGCGGCCGATTGAAGAAATGCGTAAACAAACATTGCGGATTGCCCGTGGTGATTATTCTGGACAGGTAAAAGTTTTAGGAAATGATGAACTAGGACAGTTAGCCGGAGCAGTTAATAATCTATCAGTCCGAGTTGAAGAAGCTCAGGAGTCAACTGATTCAGAACGGCGGCGGTTAGATAGTATCCTATCGCATATGTCAGATGGGGTGCTGGCAACTGACCGCCGCGGAAACGTGACGATCGTTAATAACATGGCGTTACAATTACTTGGCGTTGAAAACGAAGACGATTTAATCGGTAAATCAATTATTGACGTTCTAGATATTCGGCATGATTATACTGTTCGGCAACTTGTAAATAGCGAGCAGCGGGAAATGATCATTGATATGTCCAATTCTGGAAATAATTTGATTTTGAACGCTTATTTCTCACCAATTCAACGTGAATCCGGATTTGTAAGCGGACTGGTTTGTGTGCTTCATGATGTTACTAGTCAGCAAAAAGAAGAACGTGAACGAAAGCAGTTTGTTTCAAATGTTTCTCATGAGTTGCGAACACCATTGACGAGTGTACGTAGTTATGTTGATGCCTTAAGTGATGGTGCTTGGCAGGATAAAGAAATAGCACCGAAATTTCTAAAGGTTGTTCAAGATGAGACTGATCGAATGATTCGGATGATCAATGACCTTTTGAGTTTGTCACGGATGGATGCCGGAACAACAAAGCTTAATCTGGAATACGTTAATATTAATGAGCTTTTTAACTATATTTTGGACCGCTTCGATATGATTATCAAAAAAGAAGAAGATCCAAAAAAGAAGAAGTATACCATCGAACGTTACTTTACTAAAAAGGATTTATGGGTTGAGATTGATACTGATAAATTCACTCAGGTAATTGATAATATCATGAATAACGCCATTAAGTATTCACCAGATGGCGGAGTAATTACTACGCGCTTATTGGAAACGCATAATCATGTTATTTTGAGCATCACTGACCAGGGATTGGGAATCCCCCGCAAAGATCTTGGGCGTATTTTTGACCGTTTCTTCCGGGTTGATAAGGCACGAAGCCGGAAACAAGGTGGAACTGGCCTTGGGTTAGCTATTTCTAAGGAAGTTATCAATATGCTTGGCGGACAAATTTGGGTTGATAGTGTAGAAGGCAAGGGATCGACATTCTATATCTCCTTGCCGTATGTACCTTACGAGGAGGAAGACTGGGATGATGAGGAAACTGAAAAGTAATTGGCAATCAATCGCTTTAACGGTTGTTGTGCTTCTTAGTTTATTCATTTCATGGATTGTTTGGACAAATCCGTTTCCTTATGAAGGGGCGCGACACGAGAGTTATAGTAATAATCAGTCGCAATATACCCCGCAATCAATGGGAGATGTTTACCTACCGACAAAAGCAATTGAGACAAATAAAAAAGGTAGCCAGAATCAGCTCCATAGCCCTAAAGCCAATTTAATTTTAAGTGTAAAACGAGAATTAGAGAGTTGGAAACTAGGACGGACAAATGTTGTTAAGCAGAATAACAGTGACGTTTATTTAAGTTATTTACGTCGTCGAAATTCATTAATGCTGACGTATCCTGATGAAGTTCCCAGTTCTGTATTTAATGAGACATTTTCGCAATCGATTGATACAGACCGGGTAAATCAGATTAATCATATTGTTATTCCTTTAAATGGGCAGCATGAGATTTATTTACTTGGGGATCATCATTATAGTGTGTATCGTGTACGGGTTGAAAAGGGGAACTTTAGCCATATTAGACGCTTATTAACGTCAATGGAGCAGATACCGGTCGACCATAAAATTATTAATGGAGTTGCCGTTATGATGTATCCGCACTCGTTTGAATTACCAGAGTTAGGATATCAGATTACTGCGCAAAACATTGATACGTTAAGCGCTAGTTTGATGAGTACTAATCAGCATACAACGATTACCGCTAATAAAAACGGAAATGAGACGACATATACTGATGGAACTAACCGCCGTTTAATCTATAATCGCCAAAACGGAACTCTTAAGTATGAGAATTATTTAAGCAAGGATGACCGTGAATCAACTAGTCAGATTTTCTCGCATTTCTATAATAAATTGACTGCAATTGGGATGCCGCTTGATAATTTACGGTATGATGAAGTAAGTGAACAAGGTCGGCGATTGAATTATCGAGCATATGTTAATAGTTTCCCGATTTTTAACAGCGATGGATATGGTGAGGTGACTTTAGAGTCAACTAGTAGCGGTAATGAACGATATTGGTTGAGCCTGTATAGCTTACAGGTTCCGCTGCCAATCGATCACCAGATGGTCAAGCTTCCGTCAAGCACTGAAGTTATTAACCAATTACACGCTACTAATCGAATGCGCGATATTAAAGACTTGCGTGTTGGATATATTTGGAAGAGCAACAGTGTTAACAATCATGTGGTTAAATTGGTGCCAACATACTTTATTAAATATCGTGGTCATTGGGTTGAGTACACGGAATTGGAAAAGTAGGAGGGGTAATGAATGAATTTTAAACGTATTCAATGGATATTTATTCTCGCCTTTCTGCTTTTTGATATTTTTGTTGGTAGTTCGTTAATTTTAGAAACTAGGTTTACAGTATCGAATGGTCAACAAAATCGGCAATCTACGGTTCTTAAAGAGATGCGTAATGATTCAATCAATTACGGGAATCTTTCTAACAAGCAGCAAACAGGATATTACATTGCTGGAAAACGCTCAACAGATGGCGGCGTTTTAGAACAAGAATCGGATAAGCTACACAACCAGAATTTTCGATTTACATCTGGAACACTAACGAGTGAATTTGATAAACCGATTAAAGTTTCCGCAGATAATACGGTTCAACGGATTAACCGACTACTAAAGAACAAAAGGATGATTAGCTTAGGTGATCATTATCGTTACAATAAAGAGCTATCTGATAAAAATACTATTGTCTACACCCAGGTTCTTGAAGATAAGCCGTTAATATCAAATGATGGGCAAATTCGCTTTCGGATAAATTCTGATCATGAGGTAACTGGTTATACCCAGACTTATCTACAAGATGTAGAAGTTTTACGTCAGCGGTCAAATACCATCAGTCAACGAAGGGCAATTACTTGGCTATATAAACATAACCAAATACCAAACAACTCCCGAATTCGGTGGGCTACATTAAGTTATTCTAAATTGCTTAATACGACTACGGATGACAAATCAGTATATGTTCCAACGTGGATTGTTGAAATTAAGACTAAAAACTCAGGGGCAATCCAGCAGCTACAAGTTAATGCGTTTAATAGTACGGTAATGAAAGAGACACCAGATAGTGTGAATACTAATTCGTTAAATAATAAGTAATTGAGGAGGAACTTTAAGTGACAGAAACGGATCCATTACGTTATAGTGTACTTGCGAGTGGGAGTACGGGAAATGTAACTTATTTGGAAACGCGTAACCATCGAATCTTAATTGATGCCGGGTTAAGCGGTAAGCGAATTGAGAACTTAATGAAAAAGATTGATCGGTCATTAAAAGACGTCGATGCAATTTTTGTAACGCATGAACACAGTGACCATACGCATGGTGTCGGGGTATTAGCTCGTCGTTATGGCATGGACGTCTATGCCAATGAGGGAACGTGGCAAGCGATGGCTGATAAGGTTGGTAAGATTCCGTTAGAACAAAAGCACGTTATCGCCCCTAATACGGTTAAAGATTTAGGTGACATGGATATTGAAAGTTTTGCCGTATCGCATGATGCAGCTCAACCGCAGTTTTACCAGGTCCACCATAATAACAAAACTTTTTGTATTCTTACAGACACTGGGTATGTATCTGACCGAGTTGAAGGAACAATTCGAAATGCGGATGCCTACGTAATGGAATGCAACCATGATACAGAAATGCTACGGATGGGTCCTTATTCATGGCCGCTAAAGCAACGGATTTTAGGGGATGAAGGGCACCTTTCAAATGAAGAAGGTGCAGATGCATTAATGAGCGTGATTGGTCGACGAACTAAAGAGATCTTTCTCGGTCATCGCAGTCAGCATAATAATATGCGTTCTTTAGCGCACTTAACGGTTGCAAGTTTAATGGAACAGCATGATTTTGGTGTTGACCATGACTTTAAATTACAAGATGCCGAGCCGGAGACTCCTAGTAAATTAATGACGTTATAGGAAAAATACCAAGATATCACGTTTTTTATTAACTTTATTCAAATATTTTTCATATTTAAATTGTAACTTGAAGATAGCAATTCTTTAATCGGAGGGTTGATTGATGAAGAAAATAAAACAGGCTTTTAAAGACCGCTTATGGCTGGGAGTAATCGTTGTTGGGTTACTTGCCGGCCTGATTGGTGGTGGAATTGCATTAGGAATTAACAACTTAGTACAACATCATGAGGAAGTAGCAAGTACTCGGGTTCCAACCGGTTCTAACAAGTCTGGCGGGACAAAGGTTAATAAAAACAAAGCGGACTTGAACGGTGAGGCTTCACAAGCGTATAAGTCAGTTCAAGGTGCTGTTGTTAGTGTTATTAATAAGCAAAAAGTTCAACAGTCAAATGGTACCTTAGGCATTTTTGGTTATGGCAATAGTAGTGCTAATGGCAGCAGTAGCAGCTCTTCAAATGACAATAAGCTAGAAACAGCTAGTGAAGGGTCTGGAGTTATTTATAAAAAGAGCGGTGACTCTGCTTATGTTGTAACAAATAACCACGTTGTAAAAGGTTCAAATGCCCTTCAAGTAATTCTAAGCAATGGTAAAAAAGTTAATGCTGATTTAGTTGGTGCTGACTCGGCAACAGACTTAGCTGTCCTAAAGATTAATGCTAAAAATGTTAAGACAATCGCATCCTTTGGTAACTCTAACTCAATTGTCCCGGGACAAGATGTTCTAGCAATCGGTTCACCAATGGGAAGTGAATATGCCAACACAGTAACTAAAGGGATTATTTCCGCAAAAGATCGGACGTTAAAGGCTGGAACTGATGGAACGTTAACATCGGTTATTCAAACTGATGCAGCTATTAACTCTGGTAATTCCGGTGGCCCATTAATTAACATGGCTGGTCAAGTTATCGGAATTAACTCAATGAAACTTTCCTCAGATACACAGGGATCCTCAGTTGAAGGGATCGGTTTTGCTATCCCAAGTAATGAAGTAGTAACAATTATCAACCAGTTAATTAAGGATGGAAAAATTACCCGTCCATCATTAGGAATTAGCATGGTAGATCTTAGTAATGTAACTTCAGACCAGCAGCAATCAGTCTTGAAACTACCAACTAGCGTAAGCAAAGGGGTAGTAATTATGGATGTAAATAGCGGATCAGTTGCAGATACTGCTGGATTAAAGAAGTATGATGTTATCACAAAACTTGGCGATACTCAGATTACAGATACGGGTTCATTGAAGGCTGCATTATATAAGTACAAGGTTGGTGAAACAGCAAAAGTGACATACTACCATGATGGTCAGGAGCACACGGCTACTTTACACTTAACAAAGAGTGCTGATACAACGTCAACCGATGATTCACAACAAGAGAATAATTAAAATATTAGAGGCTGGGAGAAAACTCTCAGCCTTTTTAGATTAAACTCCACTGATTAAAGAGCGGTATAATATAGATTATTAATATAAAGGATAGTGGGTAAAATGAATAATCCACGGTTTAAATACCCCGATACAAAGGCATATGAATTTGTAGTAAACCGCTTAAAAGAACGTGGTGTAGACTTAAATGAACTAGCTAAAATCGTATATGAAACCCAAAAAGACTTTGAACCAGATTTAACGTTAGAAACATGTCAAAAATTCTTGATCGATACAATGCATAAGCGTGAATTACTAAATAGTGCGATGGTCGCCCTTGAGCTTGATCGACTTACTGAAGAAGGAAAGGTAGACGAACCCTTAGCAAGCATTATAAAAAACGATGCGGGGGTGTTTGGAGTAGACGAGACCCTTGCCTTACAGATTGCTAATATCTATGGGACAATCGGCACAACAAACTTTGGCTACTTCGACAGGGTAAAGAATGGTATTATCGCAAAATTCGACCATGATAAGGTTCACGTAAATACATTTATTGATGATATTCTTGCTGCAATTGTGGCCGCAGTTTGTGGAAAAATTGCCCATCAATATGCTTGATTAAAAAGATCTCATTGACTTTTAAATTACTTGCCATTAAACTAAACTTAATTCGTTTATGAGGAGTAAAGCAAATGAGCTATCAAACTTTCCAATTGAATAGTAGTTGGCAAAGCCGGTAACTCAGGGATAGCTGTTGTACAGATATGACCTGGGTTAATTCACAGATTATATCTGTACCGGCTTCTTTATCATGTACAAACAGGGCCTGTACGGATTTCACGTACGGGCTTTTTCTATTTCACTGAAAAATAGTGGGAGTTCCGAACGTGGAGCTCCTTTTTATTTTGAAAGGTGGAGATAGTGATGAAACGAATTATGAGATACATTATTGTCGGAATTGTTATAGTTGGGGGCTATTTTGGACTTTTAAAACTTCATCAGCGAACCACAAAGCCGGTAGTAGGGATTTTAACGATGATACATCATCCAGCGTTAGATCAAATACAAAAGGGGGTTGTTGCGGGTTTAGCGGAAGAAGGATACCGAAACGGAAAGAATATAAAAATTGAATATCAGAATGCGAATGGCGATCAAGCAAATCTAAATACGATGGCAAACAAATTAGTAAATGACCATGCAAAAGTTATTGTTGGTATTACAACTCCAGCTTGCCAGGCCCTTGCTAATGCAACTAAGGATATTCCGATAGTGATGGGAGGAATTGGTGATCCGGTTGGTGCCGGGCTAGTAAAGAATGAAAAAAATCCAGGTGGCAATGTTACTGGCGTGCATGATGTTAATCCCAGTGAACAACAAGTTGCGTTAGTAAAGAAGTTTATACCGGATATTAAGACGCTTGGGGTAATTTATACATCAAGTGATACGTCTTCTGAAAGCCAGTATCAAACAATGGTTAAAGCCGCGCGTAAATTACACGTTAATTTAAAAACTTATACGATCGCAAATGCTAATGAACTGGATCAGACTTCGCAAACGATGTTGAGTAAGGTTGATGCTGTTATTGTTCCAAGTGACAATATAATTGCCGGATCGATGGGAGTATTAGTAAAAAATGCGAATGCAGTAAATAAGCCGGTCTTTCCTAGTGCCGATACAATGGTCAAAGATGGTGGAGTAGCGTCAATTAGCCTTAGTCAATATGGACAAGGTAAAGCAGCAGGAAAAATGGCCGCCCGCATCTTGAAAGGTGAAAAAGCAGGACAGCTGGCAGTTAATGATTATCATCATGGAGAACCTGTTCTTAATTTAAAGCAGGCTCATAAACTAGGAATAAAGGTTCCGGCAGATTTCCAGCAGGAAGCAGAACAACATGGAATTATTTTTAAGTAATTTGAAGTTAAAATCCCGAATAATCTAAAAACCATATAATTTAATATTCGTCAGATGACATTGCGTTGTATGTTTACCACAGATTGTGTTGTAAATCGTTAGAAATACGTTAAAATAATACTGTGAAATCACTTGTGGATAAGTCGGTGGATAACTAGCACTAAATTTAAATTAATTTTATAAATGTTGGTATATTAATAAATATTGTTGTTCACAAGTTATCCACAGGCTGACTGGTATAATGTGGATAAGTGGAATACTTTGATAATTGTAATTACTTATCCTTACAGACACAAGGGATTTGAGAATTGATGATGAACAACCGTTCCTGTAGATAACTGTGGATAACTTCTTTTTAAGAAAACGCTTTTTTAACAAAAAATTAACCGAACATTCGGAAAAAGTATTAAAGTCTGTAATTGCCTGTGGATAACTTTGTGGATAAACTGTGGAAGGTAGTGGATATCTTGAATATAAAAATTATTGGTGTGGGTAAATTGAAAGAAAAGTATTTTAAAGCGGGAATTGCTGAGTATGCTAAACGCTTAGGACGCTATTGTAAATTTGAAATTGTCGAGGTTCCTGATGAAAAAGCGCCTGAATCATTGAGTCAAGCTGAGATGGATGAAGTGATGGCAAAAGAGGGAGAACGAATCCTTGATAAAATTAAAGATCGTGAATATGTATATGCGCTTGCGATTAAGGGGAAGGAACGTACGTCTGAAGAATTTGCTAAAGAGATCAATAAATTAACGACTTATGGTCATAGCGATATTACTTTTGTTATTGGCGGTTCATTAGGATTGAGTCCAGCAGTCTTGAAACGAGCAGATACACAAATATCATTTGGACGGTTTACCTTACCGCACCAGTTAATGCGTTTAGTTTTAAGTGAACAAATTTATCGGGCTTTTACCATTATTAATGGCTTGCCATATCATAAGTAAAGAATTTATTGAGTTTTGTTTAGGTAATTATTTAAAGCCGGTGAAGATGGTATAGTAATTATAGTGACAGTTGATTGCAATGTAAGAACTGAAGGATTTGATTTAAAATAAGGATTAAACGTTATCAAATAATTCTTTTTGGGATACTAGCCATAGCAGGGATATTTGTCATGCAAGAAAGAGCAAGTGCGAATATAACGGCCGAAACACCGCTGACATTACCTGATGAGACAAGGATAGAGAACGATGAATTTGAACGCTACCAATTTAGAGCAAGACAGTTACGAACTTGGTGGCAGGTAAAACGACCAAAATATAAAATTGATTGGGCTTTTTATCATAAGAAACGAGGGGACTGGGATTAGCTCAGGTCCTCGTTTTTCTTTTACCTTTTCAAAAAAGCTATTAAAATGAAGATATTAAAAGGAGGCAAAGGTAATGAAAAAAGTTGGAATTATTGTTGGCAGTGTTCGTCCTAATCGGCGGAGTATGCAAGTAGCTGATTGGTTAAAAGTTCAACTAAAGAAAAGTACAAAGGTTCAATTTGACATTATTGACTTAAAAGAAATTGATTTACCGATGATGAATGAACCTAAAATTCCTTATTTGGGACTATATATTCACGAAAAGACACGAAAATGGAGCGAATTGGTTCAAAGCTACGATGGTTTTGTATTCGTTTTTCCGCAATACAATTGGGGCTATCCAGCAGTTTTGAAGAACGCCATTGATTATTTAGGTAAAGAATGGCGAGACAAACCGGTTAGTCTAGTAACATTTGGCGGACATGGCGGACCGCAAGCACAAATTGCAATGAAACTGGTTATAACTGGCTTGAAGATGACGCCGCTTCCCGTTAATTTACAAATTAGCTTAATGCCGGATGATTCAATTGCGACTGCCGATCGTAAACTAAACACATATAATTCACAGGTTGCACTCCTCGGTACTGCTTTTGAAAATAAATTGTTTTAGTTTGTGATTGGAGTAGCAAATTATTGTAGGACATTATTGCAAAAATGACTGATTTTGTGAATATTATGACAAACAGCGTGATTTTGTAGTGAATTAGGCAAAATTATTATTACAAATTGGGTGATAATGCATCAAAAATCAAAATGTTTCTATTGCAAAATTAAAACGCTTGCATGATAATGGTATCGTATTCAAATGCCATGAGGAGGGTATTTTAATGAATAGACAATTTGATTTCTTAATGCCAAGCGTTAACTTCTTTGGTCCTGGTGTTATTGCTAAAATTGGTGATCGTGCAAAGATGCTCAATATGCACAAGCCATTAATTGTTACTACTGAAGGTTTATCTAAGATTGATAACGGTCCTGTTAAGCAAACAACTGCTGCATTGGAAAAGGCCGGTGTTGATTACGTTGTATTTACTGGTGTTGAACCAAACCCTAAGATTCGTAATGTTCAAGCTGGTAAGAAGATGTACCAAGATGAAAACTGTGACTCAATCATTACTGTTGGTGGTGGTTCTGCTCATGATTGTGGTAAGGGTATTGGAATTGTTTTAACTAACGGTGACGACATTTCAAAGCTTGCCGGAATTGAAACTTTGGATAATCCGCTTCCACCATTAATGGCTGTTAACACAACAGCAGGTACTGGTTCAGAATTAACCCGTCACGCTGTTATCACAAATGAAAAGACACACTTGAAGTTCGTTGTTGTTTCATGGCGTAACATTCCATTGGTATCATTCAACGATCCAATGTTAATGCTTGATATTCCACAAGACATCACTGCTGCTACTGGTTGTGACGCTTTTGTTCAAGCTATCGAACCATATGTTTCAGTTGACCACAACCCAATTACTGATAGTCAATGTAAAGAAGCAATTCAATTAATCCAAACTGCTTTGCCAGAAGTAGTTGCTAATGGTCACAATGTTGAAGCACGGACAAAGATGGTTGAAGCTGAAATGCTTGCCGGAATGGCCTTTAATAACGCTAACCTCGGTTATGTTCATGCAATGGCTCACCAACTTGGCGGTCAATATGATGCTCCTCATGGTGTTTGCTGTGCTCTGCTTTTGACTACTGTTGAAGAATATAACTTAATTGCATGTCCAGAACGGTTTGCAGAATTAGCTAAGGTTATGGGCTACGATACTACTGGCCTTACGCTTTACGAAGCTGCTCAAAAGTCAATCGATGGTATGCGTGAAATGTGCAAGCTTGTTGGTATTCCTGCATCAATCAAGGAAATCGGTGCTAAGCCAGAAGACTTTGAAATGATGGCTAAGAATGCCCTCAAGGATGGTAATGCCTTCTCTAACCCACGTAAGGGTACTGTTGAAGATGTTGTAAAGCTTTACCAAAAGGCTTACGATGGCATTTACTAATAAGTAATTAATTTAAAATAAAAATCCATGTGGAAATTCTCGAAATCTTCGCATGGATTTTTTGTTTATTCATTAGTAGTTAGTTCAAAACGAATCTGTCCTAGTTGTAATTTTTCGGGCTGTTTAGCTCCATGGAAAATGAGCTTGAATAAGCGATTTTCAACACCAGCAGTAAAGACAAGTTGCTTATTACCAATATTAACTGTAAAGGTATCGCCTTCTCTTACTACTTCTGCTTGTAATAATGCCGACCATTGCTTAGCTGCTTCTTCGGGGTCGGTGACATTAAATATAGCTTGCTTAACAAACAGGTCACCAGCCGGATGGAACTTGATTAATCCTTGTTTCTTCAGGTCTTCACGACGCTTATCATCATCTTTGTTCCATTGAATAAAGAACGGAGCAGGAAGGTGATTGGCAAGTTCATCATTTACATAAAAGATTTTCCATTGAATTAGTTTCCCAGCAGGATTAATTCGTTTCCCATCGGTGATCTTCCCGACATCAAGACCGAGTTCCTTTAGTCGACGGTGAGTCTCCATAATATCGGTAGTCCGAATTGCGATCGTTGTTATTCGCTGAATACCATCGAAGTAATCTTCCACGGCATCATGAATAGCAGAATTATTTTGATATGGGAACGCCTTGGCTTTTTCTTTATTGGCAACGGTTAAAAGCTCGATATAGTTAAGTCCAAAATAATCTAGCGCGTTTTTGGTACCCCAATATTCATGGTTGCCACCAGGAGCGAATGAAAGTCCTTTAGAATTAAAATAATCAATTGCATCTTTAAGATTAGTCACGTCAATCATTGTGTGATCCCAATTTAATGTTTCTGTCATCTTAATCACCCTTATTTTGTTTGCCTAATTCCTTCGTACGGTTAACAGCAGCAAGAACAGCATTTTCAATTCCAGCTGAAAATGAGCTTTTATCTAATTCATGTTGAGCAGTAATTCCTACTCCCCCAGCAGAATTATTAATATCGAGTAGTTCTGCTGGGTGCTTTCCACTTTGTTCGACAAATGCAGCGGCGGCACGTAGGTTCTCAAGGGCAAGTTTGTTAGCTTGCTGACGAGGCATTCCGGCAAGCACGCCCGCGTTTGTAAAACTAATTAGAAAATTATAGATATAGTTTGGACCTGCAACACCATATCCAGTAAATACATCTAGCAAGGATTCATCAATATAATCGACTTTTCCGAAGCTGTTTAGAAATTCCTCGATAACTGTTTGGTTAGCACGATCGTTTTTAACAACACCGCTATAGCCCATTGCGACATCAGTTAAAGTATTAGGAATGATCCGCGTAATTGCAAAACGATCAGCCTGACTAGCGAGTTGTTTAACGGTCACTCCAGCAATAATTGAAAGGACGTCCTTGGCATAATCATGGTTGACTAGTTCTTTCATGATTTGCTGCCAATCGTCTTGTGGCCGTACACCAAGAATTACAAGATCAGCAGCAGTAATTGCTGTCCAGTCAGGTTGTTGACTTGCTTGAAAATGATAAGTATCAGTTAAATAATTGACTCGGTCAGCTGAAATATCAGTAACTCCTGTGGTTTCAGCTTTTATAATTCCCTTCTTTAAAGCGGCTCGTAGCATTGCTTCAACCATTTGACCGCCACCGAATGCATAAATTTTGATTGCCATTGAAAAACATCCTTTCTACATGTATCTAAATTAATCCTAGCCTATTTTTGTATAAGACGCTAACCAAAAGACTTTTGTAAAATTTTAAATTCACTAATTGGTATAGGTGAAATTTGTGAGCGAACAAGGAGTGCTTTAATAATTAGTGTTTACTAGACATATGCACTTTTTATAACGATATATTGTTATGTAATGAACTTAACTAGTATCAAATGTCGAAAAAATTAGAGTGAAATTAGTTGAATTGGTCTATTGATTAGTTATAAAATGTAAGCGCTTAGTTAAGGAGGAACAATTATGGCATATCAAACAATTAATCCATATACTAATGAAGTTGAGAAGACATTTGAAAATACTACAGATGAAGAATTAGAACAGACATTAGCGACAGCCCATCAACTATACTTAGATTGGTGGAAGCATAATGACCTTGAGGAACGTAAGCGGGTAATCTTAAAGCTTGGCCATATTTTACGTGAACGACGTGAAGAATATGCAACGATTATGACAAAAGACATGGGGAAATTAATCGGTGAAGCGGAAGGCGAAGTTGACCTATGTGCTTCATTTTGTGATTATTATGTAGCAAATGCTGATAAGTTTTTAGCACCAGATATTATTGCAACAACTAGTGGTCGGGCAAAGGTCATTAAGCAATCATTAGGGACTCTTGTTGCAGTTGAACCATGGAATTTCCCATTTTATCAGATTGCACGGGTATTCATTCCTAACTTTATCGTTGGTAATCCAATGATTTTAAAGGATGCTTCAAATTGTCCAGCTTCTGCTCAAGCCTTTGCGGATGCCGTTAAAGAAGCAGGTGCTCCTGAAGGCAGTTTAACCAATCTTTTCTTATCTTACGACCAAGTAAATAAAGCAATTGCGGATAAAAGGGTTGCAGGAGTTTGCTTAACGGGTTCTGAACGTGGTGGTGCTACTGTTGCTAAAGAAGCCGGCGCAAACTTAAAGAAGAATACGATGGAGTTAGGCGGAAATGACGCTTTTATCATTTTGGATGATGCAGATTGGGACCTCGTTGAAAAAGTTGCTCCAGCAGCGCGACTCTATAATGCAGGGCAAGTATGTACCTCATCAAAACGGTTTATCGTTCTTGAAAAAGACTATGACCGTTTTCTAGAAATAATGAAGGATGCTTTTTCAAAAGTTAAAATGGGTGATCCGCTTGACCCTTCCACTACCTTAGCTCCCTTGTCTTCAAAGAAAGCCAAGGATAAGCTTCAAGGACAAGTTGATTTAGCAGTGAAAAACGGTGCAAAGATATATTACGGTAATAAAACAGTCGATCTTGAAGGGCAGTTCTTTATGCCGACAATTTTGACTGACATTACACCAGATAATCCAATTTTTGATACTGAAATGTTTGGTCCGGTAGCGTCAGTTTATAAGGTTAAATCTGAAGAAGAGGCTATTGAACTAGCAAATAATTCAAGCTATGGTTTAGGAAATACCGTATTTAGTAAAGATTATGATCATGCTGAGCGAGTAGCAGCCAAAATTGAAACTGGGATGAGCTGGATCAATGCAGGTTGGGCCTCTCTTCCAGAGTTACCATTTGGTGGAGTGAAGAATTCTGGATATGGTCGAGAGCTTAGTAGTTATGGTATTGATGAATTTATGAATAAGCACTTAATTTATGAAGCACGACAATAGAAAATGGCGCCATTCTAATAAGGATGACGCTTTTTTATTTCCCAGGAAATGGAGAATAAATTCTTGAAGAGTAGATGGTAAGCAATATTGCGGTAAAAGGAATATTTGATATAATTAGAAAAATCTAATAATTGGTGGAGAGTGAAAGATTGAATAACAAGGGAAATAATATTTTGGGTTTATTATTTGTTATCATAGCGATTGGCAGTTGGTTAAGTAACGATAATGGTCTTGGCTGGATGTTTTTTGTAATTGGGATAACTTATTTTTTAGACAACATTAAAGAAAAATATTGGTACATTCAGGGAAGCTTCATAATACTAGTAGGAATTGTTTTACTGGCACTGCATGAAAGTTTGCTGGTCTGCCTAGCATTATGTGCTTTTGGTGTTATTAACTTACTTACTACTAAAAAGGCGGCTAGAAATAATCAATAAATCGATTCTTGCAATTATATTCTCTTACTTATATACTTACTTACATAAGTAACTAACTATAATATGATTACTATTTGGAGGAATTTACACATGACTGCGAAAAGAAACAGCCAGCGGAAACCACGATTGCGGAGACTATTTGCAACCCGTCGCCGCCGATGGATTACAATAGGCGGAGTTATTATCATTTTATTGCTTATTGTGATTGCAGTACGTCATAATAATGCACAAAAAGCGGCTGAGAAAACAGAATATAATGTCTTAAAGGTAACATCACAAACAGACTTTAATCTGACTGGAAAAATTGAACCGGTTCAGACACAGACATTAACGCTACCCTCAGGAAACTTACAAAGTTTAAATGTTAAAGATGGCGATCATGTAACACAAGGTGAAGCTATTTTAACTATGCATAATAGCAATACACAGGATAGTGTCGCTGAACTTCAAGCGGATCTTAGCAAGAGCCAGCGAACAATGAATGCGCAGCAACAAACAGTAAATAACCTTCGTCAGCAACTCAATGGAATGACCAGTGGAGATGAAGGGTATGCAGATCTTCAAAGCCAATTAAATGAGGCCCAAAATGCTTATGCTGATGCGCAAGCAAGCGTAGCATCAACTCAGCAGCGTCTTAATACTGCTTCAAGTAAAGTCAACCAAACCTTAACAGCACCTTTTGCTGGTTATGTCACGGTTGACCAGTCAAAACAAAATGAGCCGGTAGTTACGCTTTATTCAGATAGCCTCCAGTTTGTTGGTCAAGTTTCAGAATATGACTACAGTAAATTGCACCAAAGTATAAATATTAAGGTAACGGCATTGGCAACAAAACGAACCGCTGATACCCAGGTCAGCTACCTTGCAACAATTCCAACTAAAAATTCTGGAAATAATACCAAATATGAAGTAACTGCAAATGTGAATGCTAATAAGTTTATGGCAGGACAAACCGCTAAAGCTTCGGTTAAGCAAGACGGGGTCCAAATTCCTAAGTCTGCTGTTCGCCATGGCAAAGTTTTTGTTGTCGGAGCAAATGATCGGGTACGAGAGACCGAGGTTAGCGGTCATGCATTTAATAGTTCATATATTGTGACAGATGGTGTCGATGCAGGTGACCGAATTGTGACGAACCCTAATAGTAAGCTTAAAGATAACGCGAAGGTTGATTAATATGATCACATTAAAAAACATCAATAAGTACTACCGGCAGGGTGATCATCGGTTTCACGTTCTTCACGATATCAATATTAGTATCGAGCAAGGCGAGTTAGTGGCGATCATTGGTGAATCTGGATCAGGGAAGTCAACATTGATTAATATTATTGGGTTTCTTGATGATGATTTTGAGGGGACATACTTTTACCAAAATCACCCAATCCACGACTATACGCGAAAACAATTCTCGAGTTTGCGAAATCAAAATGTTGGCTTCGTTTTCCAAAACTTTAAACTCTTACGGGAGTCAACCGTTGCAGATAATGTCGCATTGCCGTTATTATACGCTGGTAAGCGCCGAAAAGAGATTGGCTCACGGGTATCTGAAGTTCTTAAACAAGTTGGTTTAGCAGGCTATGAGAACCAACTTCCTAAAAATATGTCTGGTGGACAGCAACAACGAGTATCTATTGCCCGGGCAATATCAACACATCCTAAATTTTTGATTGCGGATGAACCAACGGGAGCTTTGGATACAGAAACAAGTCAAGAAATCATGAATCTTTTTAAGCGTCTTAATCGTGAAGAAGGAACTACGATTATTATGGTGACTCATGATCCGCATGTAGCAGAACAGTGTGACCGAGTAATTAAAATTATTGATGGCCGTGTTGTTAGCGATAGTAAGGATGGTGAACGAAATGCAAATGATTGAGCTATTTAAGTCTGCTATCCAATCCTTAAAGGCAAATAAAAAGCGGAGTTTTCTCACGATTATTGGAATTATGATCGGAATTGCGGCGGTAATTGCTATTCTTGGAATCGGGGATGGAATTACTAAAACAATGTATGATAAGTTTGGCAACAATGCTAAGCAAGGTCAGCAAACGACTGAAATTGCCTACAATCCGGACAATGTTAATTCGACGATTAATGGTTTCACACAAGAGCAACTGACGGATATTAATACCCAATTCGGTGGCGAGATTAAGAAAGCCGAAATAGAACAAGAGTCTGATAATATTTCAACTCGTGCGGATATTGGTGATACGACTAAAACTGTAACGTTGAGTTTGCTGAAAAAGCCAACGCATAGTGTAAGCTTAATTGCGGGAAAGAATTTTACTAAAAATGAGCTTGAACTCGGTGAAGCCAATGCGTTAATGAGTGAAAAGGTTGCTAAACGGCAATACGGATCAGCGCAAAATGCTATTGGAACAACGGTAACAGCGAACAATGTAACTTACACGGTCACGGGAGTATATAAAACGCAGGAACAATTTACAGATGATGGAAATCAAAATTCCTATGGCGTTGACCTGTTACTACCAAAAAAGCTATATTATCAAAGCGATAGTGCAAAAGAGGGGAATACACTTAAGCTGACATTTAGTCAAGGAGCTAATGCAAGTGCAATTTCACGAAAAGTAGCTAAATACTTAAAGAATAATAGTCCAGCTGCGACTCAAGGAAGTTATCAATACTTAGATATGGAAAAAGCGTTGAAACAATTCTCATCGCAAATGAGCATTATCACAACATTCATTAGCTTTATTGCGGCAATTTCACTATTTATTGCCGGCATCGGTGTTATGAATATGATGTACATCTCAGTTTCGGAACGGACACAGGAAATCGGAATCCGACTGGCGGTGGGAGCAACGCCATTTAATATTATGATGCAGTTCCTAGTCGAGGCCGTAATTCTAACGTTAACTGGTGGATTGCTAGGGTTCCTCTGCGGGGCCGGATTAGCTCACCTACTAGCACCGCTATTATCAAACGCGATAGGTGGCGGTGGTATTCATATCCATGCCCACGTCTCACTTAACGCTTTCTTATTGGCATTTGGAACATCGGCTGCTGTCGGTTTAATTTTCGGAATTTTACCAGCGCGGCAAGCAGCTAATAAGAACTTAATTGATATCCTAAAATAAGGGAACATGACAGAAGCGCCACGCCCCGTGAGCAAAAATAGGCCTCTAGAGTTCGGCTTTACCGAGCTTTAGAGGCCATTTGCGTTTTATATCAATAATAGGATTTATGTTACAATCCTTATTTCTTCAATGATTGAGCAGTCTCGTTAACAAGGGTCTGTTGGTCGTTAGTAGCATAGAATTCGTTGATTAGTGAGCTGATTTCGTATGTGTTTTTATTCGTTGTTCGATCACTATCATTGAGCGTCCATACTGTTACGGTTTTCTTTCCTTGATTTACACGGAAAAGAAGGGTGCTATCAGCAGTTCCTTCACCAAGGATAAAACGAGAATGATTTTTGTTCATGGTTAATTGCAATCCCTGGTTACTACCAAGCCGGTCAGCGCCATATACTTTTGCATAAACTAGTGCAGCAATCTTGTAGTAAGAGAGAGTTTCCTTGCCTTGGGAAGAAGGAACAGTGATTTTCTTGTTAGCATTTTTGGCGACTTGTTGATTTTCCTTAGCGGTTGGACGGGCACTAGTGATTGCAGGATCAGCTGTCTTTGTCTTAGTGGCAGAGCTAGATTGCGTTGATTGGCTATTTGTGGAAGCAGAATTAGCATTAGCTTGGTTTGCTGTACTGCTACTATTTGAACTTGCCTGTGAACTAGGCTGACCATCTGGGTTAAAGCCGAGTGAGCTCAGAGAGACAGTAGAAGTTGTGTATTGTTGTTTAGCAGCCGAAGTATTAGCACCAGAAACTGGTCGCCAAACGGTCATTGTTTTACCATCACTATTGATTTTGTAGTAAATGGTATTGTTATAACTTCCACGACCAATTCCCATTCGTCCGTTACTGTCTTTGAAAACGTTCAAGCTTGGACTCTGATAAGCAGTACCATAGTAACGGTTGTAAAGTTGTAATCCTAAGTCATCGACTACTTGTCCATCTTGAAGTAATTGGTGAGCATTAGAGTTAGCGTTGCTTGATTGACTATTTTGCGTTGGTGTTGCTGATGGGTTATTTTTGATCGATGAGATTGCATGGTTAATCGTGGCTTTTTGTGTCGAAGTCTGATTTTCGGACTTTTGGAGACTAGAAATTGGCACGGTCTTCTTAGTATAGCCTTGCTTATAAGTTGGCGTATTAGGATCGCCCTTTATCTGCCATATTGTAACTGTACCATCATTGTTAATTTTGAAGAAAGCAGTACTATCAGCGGTTCCTTGGCCAATTCCATAACGTCCATTACTATCTTTGAAGACGCTAATACTATGAGCATCATTAACATAATTTTGTCCGTATGCGTTGGAATAAATAAGTGAACCAATTTCATTAACGTCGTTTGTATTATTGTTACTACGTTGAGCGGCATTGGCATTAGCTTCGGCAAATGATAATCCGGTAACTACGGCTAATGCAGCGCTAAATAGTTTAACCCTTTTCATGTTAAACCCCTCCAAAAATTTAATCATCGTCATTATACGCTCATTTTTTATGATGAAAACGCTTCTTTACTATTTCTTTACTTTTTAGTAAAATATTCAGCGAAATACGACGAATTCTGCAAAAAACGCTACGAATATTGCAAATTGACCTATAAAAGCAAATATTTAGGTATACTACAGGGATAAAAGTAATTATTGAGGAGCATTTGAGCTATGAAAAACAGGGGTAAATTAATCATCGTTTCATTATTGGTTGTAATTATCGTAGTATGCGGAGGCTACATGCTATTACGCCCATCGTCATCTAAGGATGTAGTAGCAGATAAACCAACAAAAACTGAGACGCTAAGTACAAGCAGCTCTAAGAAACATCATAAGGAAGCAAAGAAAGACAGTTCAACTGATGAGGCAGATAGTAATAGTGCGACTGCTGGGGATGATAATGGAGAATCCGCTAATTCATCAGCACCAGTAAACAACGCAGACACTACCCAGTCGGCACAAAATAACAATAATAATGCAGGTACTACTCAATCAGTGGCTGCTAATAGTAACCAAAGTCAAAACACTGTTTCAACTTACCGTAAAAGTAATGGTGCAACAACGGTAAAGCAAATTCACCGTCAAGCAGCATCACAAAGGAGTACTCATTCAGTACGGCCACAACAACCTGTGATGGTTCAAGATGGGATGAACTTTAGCTACCGCGCCGCCCAAAAAGCGGGAGTAGTTGACAGCAATACATCTGCAGAAGAGTTCTATAAGAATGCCAAGGAAGGCAATAACTATGTAACATATAATGGCAAAACCGTTTATTACAAAGCAAATGGTAATGGACAGTATCAGGTTACGAATGTAAAATAAAGATGAAGAAAATTGTGTTTTAATTTCCCCAAAATCCCTACGACTATTTTTGTTAGTGTGTAGGGCATTTCTATGTTTAAATTATTAAGTTGGAGTACTTTTATGCGTAATTTATCTATTAAACGGCTAATAATAATCATACTATGCTTGTTAGTGCTGGTAGTAGGTTGCATGACAATCCATCAGCATCGTCACTTTAATAAAAATGTTAGTATCGATAATGTGGCGGTTGGCGGTTTAACTGCTGAGCAAGCCTTGAAAAAATTACAAAATAATCCACGATCACCAAAAATATATGTAAATAGTGATTTAGTATATGCAGAAAAGCAACCAGTTGCGAAATTTAGTAAAGCTGATGAACAAAAAGTAAAAAATGCATTACGCAGTCAATATACATTTTTTCCATCGGCTAAATCAAAGAATATTTTAGTGAAGCCTCAAGACTTTAATCAAAATGTGATTCCACAGATTGATCAGGCAGTTAGTCGAAGGGTGAATGAACTAAATAATGGTCGAAAAGCTCCAATCGATGCTTATGCAGTGTATGAGAATGGCAGTGTACAGGTCAGACCAGCAGTCGGTGGAACCCAGTATAGTGTAGATGGATTGCATGAGAAGCTTGAAAAAGAAATTGTTAGTGGGACAGTTAGATTAAAACCAATTTATAAAGCTCCGCTTTCGGCAAATAGTAAAACTGTTCAAAATGAGAAAGTCAAACTTGAACAGTTATCAAAACGAACTGTGACATATCAAGTGCAAGATAAAAAATATCGACTAAATTGTACTGACATAGTTACTAGAGCAACATATCAAAATGGCAAATATCATTTTGATACAGCTGCAGCTAATTCTAAAGTTGATGAAATCAATAATAAGCAGTCAACCCTTGGTAAATCCTTTGAGTTTAAAACTCATGATGGGTCGGTAATTAAGACAACAGATGCAGGCTCATATGGATGGAAGATTAGTAAAAAGCAAGCTGGTGAAACTCTTGCTAATGCACTGGTTGACAATAAACAGACGGTAAATGCAAAGAGTGACATATACGGTAAAGGCTATAACCAGCATGGAACAGGATATAATACCACGTCTAATAACGGGATTGGTGATACCTATGCTGAAGTTTCGATAGCTGATCAACATGCATGGTTTTATAAAGATGGTAAATGTGTTCTTAGTACTGACATTGTTAGTGGGACAAATAATAAGGATAATGAAACGCCTAAGGGTGTTTGGTATATCATGTATCAACAGACACCGTCTGTTCTCCGAGGGTTAAATGATGATGGCTCAAAATATGCCAGCAAGGTACAGTACTGGTCACCGTTTACCGATAGTGGGTGTGGTTTCCACGATGCAAGCTGGCGACATGACTGGTCGAAACATGCATATATGGCTAAAGGTGGTGGATCACATGGATGCATCAACATGCATCCAGATGTTGCTGGAGAAGCATTCCATGATTTACAGAAAAACGAACCTGTAATTATCTACTAAAGGAGAATTTATTCATGCGTCCAAGTGCTGAACGCGCAATAATGATTGCGGTAATTTGTTTTGTAATAACAATTATTATTTCTTTTGCTTTATCTCAGGGGTTTGTAAAATAGGGGTATTTTAATGAACTTAGAAACGAAGAAAAATCTAATAATTATTAATCTGTTTTATATTGGATTAGTTTTACTGTATTGTATTTTGCACGCTGGACCGTTGAATTTATTAGTGTTTATTGTCATGTTGATTTTGGCTAATATTGCTGAAATCCTAATTAAATAGGTAATTGTTATTTATTTGGAGGAGAATTATGTTTAAAAAATCATATAAAGTTTTATCGAATTCAGAATTAATTAAAATTATGGGTGGAAAGAGTAGCCGTAGGGTTAGAAGTGGATGGGGATGGTTCCTAACAAGATCTGGTAGAAAACGGTAAATGATACATTTAACTTTTTTTCAATCAGTTATAGCTGACTTCTTAAATATTGCTGAGATAATTATTATATATAGATTCTTAACTAACAGTTTTACTATTAAGATTATGGTAGTTGACTTTTTAGTTAGTTTATTTATTACATCTATTCCGACACTAATTGCGTCATTATATATTCTATTCGTAGTTATATATTTATGGCTATTTGATAGAATAGGGGCACATACTTACATAGTTTTGAATAATATATTTGCTATGTTTGTTGGAGTTATAATGTCATCACTATTTGACTTGGTAGATCATTATACTTATGCTTTATTTTTGCAAGGAAAGTCAAATATATTTATTTTAGGATGGTTAATTCCATTTAATGATTTGCTAGTTACAATTATATTTGGAATAATTGTTATAAAATTAATTAGGCCAAGATTAACATGGTTTATAGTTAACTTCCCGCGTCCAGTTCGCTTATGGAAGATAACATCTATCTATTTTCTCCTATATATTTGGTTAACTGTGGTTGCTGAGAAAGATGGGATAGCTAATGAATATGCTCCATTGATGCTAATAATGTACCTCATAATCATTTTTGTTGGTGGAATAGGGTTTGTTAGTTTTATTCGTAGTAATGCGAAAGCCCAACGACAACAGCAATTAATAAACAGCTATCGAAACCAGATAGAGACTGCCCAAAAAGTTAACGCTCAATACGAAGATTTTCGTCGCGAACGGCATGATATGAAGAATATGCTTCTTAGTGTTCAAGGTTATATTCGTGACCACAATGATGAAAAAGCAAATCAGTTGTTATCGGCATTCTTACAAACTAATATTGATGGTAAGAATTATGAGGGAATTGACAAATCATTGAGTAGGTTAAATATTTCAGGATTGCGCAATCTGATTAAAGAAAAAGCCTATAGAATAGTTGAACAAGAAATTCCGCTTGCAATTGAAGTTAATGCGAAAATAGACAGTTTACCTGGTTCTGAAGTAAAGACGGCACGGATTATTGGTATTTTGTTAGATAATGCGATTGAGGCTACTTCTAACCAAAAGAGACCATATATTCAAATTGCTTTGCTAAGACATGATGAAGAAAATTATGAATTAGTGGTTGCTAATTCTTTAGAAAAGACACTTGACCTTAATAAGGCTATGAAATTTGAACATTCAGAAAAGGAGAACCATCAAGGAATCGGTTTATCAAATATTACGCAACTTGTGGATAATGATGATCGTTATTCATTTTCTGCAGAAGTTAAAGAGAAGGTAATTATTATGACTTGTTTTATTCAAGGAAAGTGAGAATAAAATGTTAAAAGTAATTATTTTAGAGAATAATGATTATCAATCTGATTATGTTGAGAAGTTGGTAACCCAGCGACGAATGATTAATGAAACACCACATAGCTATGATATGAAAGTGTGGTTACAAACTGCTGATCCGCAAGAAGTAATTAGAAAAGTAGATAATGAAGATTATCTTGCAATCTTGGATGTTGAATTAGATGATGATATTAGTGGTATAGATGTTGCGGAACACATCCGTAAAAAGGCAGCATTTGCTGAAATAGTTTTTGTAACGGCTTATAAAAAATATTTACTGCACACTGTTTCAAGACGAATTGAACCACTTGATTATATTTCAAAGGGAAAGGATATTACCTCGATTACTGACCGTTTACGGGAAGATATCGATGAAGCATATTTGCGATACCAGAGCTATATAAATGGTGGTCAAAAAAAGCAAGATAAATTTACTTATGAACCGATGCGTGGTGTAAAAAGGCAGGTTAATTTTGACGATCTATACTATATTGAATCAGTCAAAAATGAAAACCGTCGTTTACGAATTGTGGGTAAAAATATTCGTATCGAATATCATGGTGAATTAAGAAAAATAACTGACGATCGTTTATTAAGGGTAAATCAAAGTACGTTAATAAATCCCTTAGCAGTTCAGGAATTTAGTAAGAAAGAACGGCTTGTTTATTTTGGTAGCGATCGGGAATTAACAGTTACAGTGAGTTACCGTAAAGTAAAAATGCTAAGTGATTTTCTTGAAAACGCGTAAATAATAGAGGTCTAAGGATCGGTAAAACCGAAACTTGGACCTTTATTTATGTTTTATAGAATTTATTGATAGCGATTACGAATTATGCAGAAAAGTATACGAATAATGCAAAATGAATCAAAATTAAATTTTATAGTTATAATATTATTATGGAGATAATTACCGTGGGAGGCAATTAAAATGAAAGTCAATAAACAGTTTTACAAGAGCTTTAACTTCTACTTTTACTCACTTTTTATTATATTGTGGTTTAAACCAGTATTAGAAGCAGAAAATCTTTTTGAATTAACCGTTTGCTCGGTATTTCTTATTGGGTCGATTATTGCTGTTTTATGGACTGTGTTTAAGCGACCAGGAAAAGAGTTAGAGCTTAATCGAGTATTCTACAAAAATATTGACTTCTACATTTATATAATTGTCACTTTCTTTTGGATTATTGCGATTCCTAAAGCAAGCAACATTTACGAAGAGATTATTTGTATTTTATGTACTGCAATCGGGATTTTCGCCGCTTTACGAATTCTGTTCAAAAAATAAATAGCATTTGAAGAAGGCAGTCATCAAGAACTATTGAGAAAGCACCAAGATTATTATGACTTATGGAATGCATAAAAGCTCCGTTGACCACCAAAGTGGTGCGGAGCTTTTATTAATCAACTTTTACAAAACCGTCTTGAATAATTTTTGTACCATAAATTAAAGTATTCTCAACAGGACACTTAGCAGCAACATCAGCAAGAAATTTCTTGATGTCTTCATCGGATTCACTGCTTCTTAGGTGCGGTTGGTAGTGAATTTCAGTAAACTTGCGGACATTCTTGCCGTCAGTAACATCTTCACGATCAAGGTTACCTTCAATTGTTACCCAAAAGGCTTGTAAGTCAAAGTTGCGTTTATTGGCTAGTGCGTGGGCGGTAATTGCTTGGCAGGCCCCAAATGAAGTTAAGAGAATTTCTACTGGATTCATCCCTGTATTAGTGCTTCCCGGTTCATCAAAAGTAATCTCAAAACCGCGTGTACCAGCTGATACCTGCATCCCCGTTGTCGTTTTAGTAGCAGTTACTTTATACTTTGTCATCGATAGGCCCTCCTCATGTTGTTACTCATAGTTTACTTTTTCACCTATTATAGTTCAAATTAATTGCTTAGTACGAACACCCGCCAAATACACTGAAATGGCGCAATGATTGCATGATATTTCAGAGATGACGGGTGTTATTTTTTATAATTTGATTTCGTGTGAGGACTGTTTTCCGTTGAGAATAGCAAGAGTATCGTCAAGTGAAAAGTCAACCATGTTTTGTACAGCGAGGTTAGTAAAGAAGGCGATATGAGGAGTAAGGATTACATTGTTCATGGCATGTAATTCTTTAACGAGTGGCTGATCATCAAGTCCTTTTTCACGGCGGTCAGCAGCAGCAACAGTTTCCTCGCCTTCAAAAGTATCAAGGGCAGCAGCGGCAATCGTTCCGTTCTTTAATGCATCAACGAGGTCTGCGGTATTAACAACCGGGCCACGACTAGCATTCACTAGTCCAGCGGTTGGTTTCATTAGGGCAAAATCTTTAGTAGTAAGTAGTCCTTTTGAGGTCGGGTTTAAGTCAACATGCAGACTTACGACATCTGCACGTTTTAGCAGTTCATCTTTAGAAACGAATTGTACAATCCCATCTAAATCAGTTCGTGGGTTTGTGTCATACCCAAGTACGGTTGCGCCGAGTGCTTTTAATAATTTTGCAAGGGTTCCACCGATTCGTCCGACACCAATAATGCCAATTGTAGCGGTATGAATTTCAACTGATTGTTCGTCGCTAAACCAACGATAATCATTCTGTGCGACTTGATGGTCGAACCGGTAAGATTTCCGTAGTAACCGAAAAATCTGCATCAACGCAAATTCAGCGACACTCCGCGGTGAGTAGGCTGGAACATTAGTCACTGTTAAACCATTGGCATTGGCTTTCTTGATATTGATCATGTCAAAACCGGCAGTCCGTGTGGCGATTTGTTTGAGACCATTTGCACGGAGTTTAGCGTAGATATCTTCGGGGAGTCTGCTACGTTGTTGGATTACTAATCCATCGACATCGGTAGTGAGGTCAACAGCCTCATCGATCAATTTCGGTGTTGTAATGATTTCAATATTATTTTTCTGTGCGTAATCCTTAATGGCAGCTTGCTCATCATCCCGCACACTTGTCATTAAAATTTTAGTCATTTTAGTCCTCCTTATTAATGAACTCAGCGATATTAGTCATTGCCTGCTTTAATGTGTCCATGCTAGTAGCGTAACTAATACGAACATAACCTTGCCCGCCAGCACCAAAGAAAGAACCGGGAATTACAGCAACTTTTCCCTGATTGGCGAGGTCGGTAGCAAATTTTAGATCATTATTGCCAAATTGAGCGGGAATCTTAGCGAAAATGTAAAAGGCTCCATTTGGCGTAGTAATATCAAAACCAAGTTGCTTTAACGCATCAACGACAAAATCTCGGCGCTGCTTGTATGCTTCTTTCATTTTAAGAGTGGCCTCTTTCCCTGCATCAGTACCAAAAGCGGCAACAGCGGCGGCCATGGCAGGATCAGATGCGGCTGTAACCATCATAGCGTGGATTGCACTAACTGGCTTCATTAATTCTTTTGGCCCCGCGATGAAGCCGATTCGGTAGCCTGTCATGGCGTGTGACTTTGAAGCGCCATTTAAGATAAGAGTTTGACCGGGAATAAAGCTGGCGATTGAAGTGTGAGGACCGTCGTATACCAGTTCAGAGTAAATTTCATCAGCAATAACCACTAAATTAGTTGCTTTAATTGCTTCTGCCAGAGCCTGTACTTGCGCCTTGGTATAAGTTACACCAGTTGGGTTTGAAGGGTAGTTTAGGATCAGCCCCTTAGCATTTGGATGTTTATCAAGAACATTTTGGAGCTTAGCAGGTGTAAGAATAAAGTTATCAGCACTAGTATCAATTTCGACAGGGGTCCCGCCTAAAATCTTAGTAACTACCATGTAGAGCGGAAATGTTGGTGTTGCGACCAGAATGTCATCTCCTGGATTAATGATTGCAGAAAGAGAAGCGTAGATACCTTCCGTTGCACCAACAGTCACAGCAATTTCATTTTCAGGATCATAATTAAGCTGATAACGATCCTGCATGAAATAAGCAATCGCTTGCCGAAGATCTAAAGTCCCATTGCCAGGAGCGTAATGCGAATCGTTGTCATTAATACTATTAATGGCGGCTTGCTTCATTGCGTCTGGAACATTAAAGTCGGGTTCGCCAAGGGTTAATTTAATGATTCCGGGAATTGAACTGGCTTGATAGTCAAATTCACGAATTCCGCCGGGAGTAAGTTTAGCAAAATTATTGTTAAGACGATTAAGAATTCCTTTTTTAGTAGCTGGCATTGCCAATTCCTCCTATATAATATGTAAGTTTACAAAATAAAGGAGCCTTGAATGCTATAGAATATAACATCCAAGGCTCCTTGATCAGATTGGAATGAGTATAAAAGGGGCTCTCAGATGTTTGGGGCTCATCCGAGAACGCCACAATGATAAAATCACTGCTGGTTAGCGGATGGTAATTTCGCTAAACCAGAAGGCATACGCTTGATGTAAGTGAAGTGTCGCAGTGATCATCATTATGTCCTCCTTTGATTAACTGATTACTAATAATTCTAATCGTTTTTTAATATTTGTCAATGATAAATTGAGAAATTTTATTAATATAAAAGCGTCCATTGACTACAAATGTAAATATAATAAGGATACTAAAAATTAATAGTTATTAATTCAATCTTAATCAATCGTTATATTTATATTATACAAATTTTTTTATTATTTTTCGGTTATTTTTATTGTTTTACTCCACAAATGTGATATAATATTAATCGTAAAGGAAGTGGGTAGCAATGCGGATCGACATCAAACATTATTTGGAAGTTAACCACTTGACGATTTATCAAGTTTCCAAACGTTCCGGTTACGGATACACGACTTTACACAAATCGTTTAACAAACCACAGTCTAGTTCGACCTCGCTAAACCTACGTGATCTCGATGCCTTGGCGCAAGCTCAGGATAAGAGTATGTGGGAGGTCCTTAAAGAACTAGAAGAGCATTATCTCGAATAAGATTGTGGCGTTGCTGTAGCCACAGGAGATCAGATGCGTTAACTTCTGACTCTCGGAATATTTAGACTACGAAACTTAGAAAATAAAATAATTATATTTAATTGAGGAGGGATTGCATATGGCTCAAAACCCAATGAATCCATTTGACAACGACATGAATGACATCTTCAACCAATTAATGGGTGGCATGAATGGTTTCAATTCTGATAATCGGCGTTACCTAATTAATGGTCGTGAAGTAACACCAGAAGAATTTGCTGAATATCGTAGAACTGGTCAATTGCCTGGCGGTGCAAATCCTCAACAAGGTCAACCAGGCCCTCAACCTAATGAAGGTAAGGACAGTATCTTACACAAATTAGGCCGTAATTTAACAGAAGAAGCTCGGCAACATGAACTTGATCCAGTTATCGGGCGGAACAAAGAAATTCAAGAAACTGCTGAAATTTTAAGCCGTCGTACTAAGAACAACCCTGTATTAGTCGGGGATGCTGGTGTTGGTAAGACAGCTGTTGTTGAAGGACTAGCACAAGCAATTGTTTCTGGCGATGTACCAGCTGCTATTAAGGATAAGGAAATTATTAGTATTGATATTTCTGGCCTTGAAGCAGGTACTCAATATCGTGGTAGTTTTGAAGAAAACATGCAAAAATTAGTTGATGAAGTCAAGAAGGCAGGGAACATTATCCTCTTCTTCGATGAAATTCACCAAATTATTGGTGCTGGTTCAACTGGTGACGCTAGCGGTTCTAAGGGTATGTCTGACATTATTAAGCCAGCATTATCTCGTGGTGAACTAACAGTTATCGGTGCTACTACACAAGACGAATACCGTAATACAATTATGAAGGATGCAGCATTGGCACGGCGGTTCAATTCTGTTACTGTTAATGCTCCAAGCAAGGCTGATACGGTTGCTATCCTTAAAGGCATTCGTGACTTATACGAACGTCACCACAATGTAAAATTACCAGATGACGTTCTTCAAGCAGCTGTTGATTACTCTGTTCAATACATGCCACAACGCGCATTACCTGACAAGGCAATTGATTTAATTGATATGACTGCTGCTCACCTTGCAGCAAAGCACCCTGCACGGGACGCTAAGGCAATTGAAAAGGACATCGAAGCAGAAGAAAAGAAGCAAAAGGCTGCTGCTAAGAAAGAAGACTACAAGACAGCTCAAGAAGCCAAGGAAAAGATTGCTGATTTGAAGAAGCAATTGAGTGAAAACTCTGAATCTGACAAGGTTACTGCTACTCCAGAAGACGTTGCTAAGGCAGTTGAACAAATGACTGGTATTCCAGTTTCTAAGATTGGTGCTAGTGACGTTGAACGTTTGAAGGACATGGACAAGCGGCTTGAAGGCAAAGTTATCGGTCAAGATAAAGCCGTGGAAGCAGTTGCTCGTGCCATTCGCCGTAATCGTGCTGGATTTGACGAAGGCGACTCACCAATTGGCAGCTTCCTCTTTGTTGGACCTACTGGTGTTGGTAAGACCGAACTTGCTAAACAATTAGCACTTGATATGTTTGGTAGCAAGGACGACATTATTCGGTTGGATATGTCCGAATACTCTGACCGGACAGCCGTATCTAAGATGATTGGTGCTACTGCCGGGTACGTTGGTTATGAAGACAATGGTAATACCTTAACTGAAAAAGTTCGTCGTCACCCTTACTCAATCATCCTCTTAGATGAAATTGAAAAGGCAAACCCACAAGTTATTACGCTCTTGCTTCAAGTTCTTGATGATGGTCGCTTAACTGATGGCCAAGGTAACACAATTGATTTCAAGAACACTGTTATCATTGCAACATCAAACGCTGGATACTCTAACGATGCTCCAGTTAAGATGGGGAATAATGAGGATGAAGAAGACTTAATCAAGAAATTGACTAATTACTTCCGTCCAGAATTCTTGAACCGGTTCAACGCAATTGTTGAATTTCACAGCTTAACTAAGGAAGACTTGAAGAAGATTGTTGACTTGATGCTTGCAGAAGTTAACCGGACATTGGCTAAGAAGGGCATGGATGTTAAGGTAACTGACGCTGCAAAGCAATACCTTATTGATGAAGGTTACGATGAAGCTATGGGTGCTCGTCCGCTTCGTCGGGTTATTGAACGTGAAATTCGTGATAAGGTAACTGACTACTACCTTGATCACCTTGACGTAAAGCACCTGGTAGCCGAAATGAAGGATGGCAAGTTAGTTATCGTTGATGCTAAGGATGCAGAAAAAGACGATAGTAAAGAATACACTTCTCCATCTGAAGAAAAAGATGAAAAGAAGGAAGAAGACAAGAAGTCTGACGAAGATAAGAAAGATGAAAAGTAATTTTCCTTCTTAATAGTAACTAGAAAAGCACAAATTAACTCAAAGGGGTTAGTTTGTGCTTTTTTGTCGTTTAAAGTTTGTTTTCTTCTATAGTATAGCGATGAATGGTATTCCAATCTAAATTGAACCCAAGACCGGGAGAAACGGGGACTTTTAATCTCCCATTGTTTAAGCTAATTAGGGGGTTGATAATATCATGAGCAAAGTAACGCTGGGAGGCGGAAATATCATTTGGAAGGGTATAGCCGGGGAGTGAGGCGGCAGCAATATCAGCAGCTCGAGCAACTCCAGAGCCGAGCATTCCCCCGCACCAACAATCTATATGATAGTTTTGCGCAAATGCCTGAATCTCTTTTGCATTGGTCAAGCCGCCAACCTTACTAACTTTAATGTTAATTATTTGTCCACTGCCGAGTTGGTACATTGCTTGCGCATCAGCGAGACTATTAATACTTTCATCTAAGCAAATAGGGGTAGTTAGCTGTTGTTGTAAGCGTGCGTGATGGAGCAGGTCATCGCTTTCTAATGGTTGCTCGATCATTAGTAACCCTAGTTCATCAAGTTGTTTTAGGCGGTCAGCGTCCTTTAATTGATAGGCAGAATTAGCATCGGCCATTAACATGAGCTGTGGAAATGCATTTCGGACTGCTTTGAGATATTGATAGTCGGCTTCTGGCTTGATTTTAACCTTGACTCGCTGGTAACCAGCTTTAACTGCTTGCTGAACCTTTTGCACTAATATTGCAGGTGAGGGTTGGATTCCGATACTAATGCCTGCTAATACTTCTTTTTTATTGCCACCGATTACTTTTGCGAGTGATTGGTGTTTTCTTTTGGCATACAGGTCCCACATTGCAGTATCAATAGCAGCTTTAGCCATATTATTTCTTTTAATTGTACGGAAGGCCTTGGTTAATTGTACAGGTGTAGTGATTTCTTGATTGAGTAATGTCGGAATAAGAACATCTTTTAGCAAGAGGTAGGCACTATCCCTGAATTCCTCAGTATAAAAAGGGACACTAAATGCGGAACATTCGCCGTAACCAGTGAAACCGTCCTCGTCTTGAAGAGCAACCAGGATGAAGTCCTTTGTTTTTATTTGACCAAAACTGGTCCTAAAAATTGATTGGAGGGGTAAATTAATCTTATAGAGACTTGCAGACGTGACTCTCATTTAAAGTCAACTCCTTAATATAGTCTTTTGCTTTTAGTTTGGGGTAAATAGGCAGAATTGTAAATGATAATATGCATAAAACGAACGAAAATAAGCGCTGATTTTTAACCGTAAAATGCTCAAAAATCATCAAAAATAGGCGAAAATGAAGCAAAAATCAGCTTAAATCTAGCGTTGACTTATCAGCACATTTATTCATTTGGTGGAAGACAATTCAATTGATAGGTTCTTATGAATTGTAAGTTGGGTAAATGCCGATATATCAAGACTTTGTGAGGTTACCACTTGTTAAATAATGAGCTAAAATTATAAAAAGTTCAGTAGGAATAACTGTTGCTTTAACCGTCAAATGTCTTTATATAAGACAAAAACAAAGAAGTGTAAAATCAAAATTTGGTGATTTTTAGGTACTTTTAGCAGTAAATAAAAGGTGATTTAGTAACCTATAATTATCACTGGAACGGTTTTAAAGTTTTTAAACTTTTTTTTGATTCTAAATGTTATTTAGGAAACAAGAATTTGGTTTTCCAATAACTTTATTTCACTAATCGTGTAATTAGTTTACAAACATTGAAATGACGGGATTTTTGCTATAAACAAAAATTTGTTCATGCGATTAATGAACAGCAATTTAGCTTATAAGTATGGATACTTAACAGGTGAATAGTCAAAATGCAAAAACGATCGTTTGAAAAATTCGAGCGCTTGTAATCCCTGAAAACCTTGATATAGTAGGAACTGTTAAGTCGTTAAGCAATAAACCTTGCATGAATAATTTATTTTCTTTTGAATATTTTTTCATAAACGGGGGTTTATTAAAATGAGAAATTCGAATACAAATAATTGGCGTTCAACAGCTTTGGTTGCGGGGGCAATCTTAACTGCAGGTGTCGTTACCACCACTACAACGACGAATGCACACGCCGATGATAGTCAAAATAATGCACAAGTAAGTACTAACCAAGTTACTTACGATCAAGTTAAGGCAACAGCTGAACAGCAACTCGCACAATTGCAATCAGCTAATGATAGTAAAGAAGCTCAACAAGCCACGGCTAACGAGCAATCAAATGCTGCGGATCTCGCACAGACCAATGCACAAATTGATCAATTAAAAGCTAGTCATGCTGCCTTAGAACAACAACAAGCTGGTGCTATTGCACAGGCACAAGCTTCAACTGCCGCTTCCATTGAAGCACAAACTTCAGCTGCTAATGCTGAATATCAACAACAAATCAGCGCACAACAACAAAACGAAGCCACTCAACGTGCAGCAAATGACCAACGGTACGCACAAGCTGTTAGTCAAGCTGCTGCAAATCAACAAGTTGTTTCTGATATTGAAGCACAATACCAGAAATCAGTAAATGAAGCAGCCAGCGCTCAAACAAGCCAAAACCAAGCTGCTACAGATGATTACAACACAGCTGTTGCTAAGGAAAACAATGCTTACCAAGGTAAGGTTTCCGCTCAACAAGCTACCAACGCAGAAAACATCAAGAATGCGGAAGCTTCTCTTGCTACCGCAACTGCTAATGCTAGCAAGTCTTATGATGTAGCAACAACTAATAATGTAGTTGTTAATGGTCGTGTTACTAAGCCACAACTCAATGTTGAAGTACCTGATTACGTAAAGAACTATGGAATTCACCTAGAAGTTCGTGGATATAATGATGGTATTCCTGTATCTGCCTATACTCATCCTGAATTTGCTAACACTTATTATGGCGAATACCCAGATAGTTCAATTATTACAAATCAGGCTGCCGAATCAACTCCACATGATATTTCAGAAATGCCATTAGACTTCCAACCAGGTCTATTAAGCTATGATGCTAATAATGATCACTCTGAAAAAGTTTCTGCAAATGGATTAACAGCTAACCAAATTCAAGTATTACGGGCATTAGCTCTTTCATGGGAAAATGGTTTCCGTAACAATGTTTTCCAAAACTATCGTGAATTTTATAACGCAGTAAACAAGAATAATGGCTTTGCAAATGTTGCTCCACTTGACTTAGTAAGTACTGATCTTACTGACAAGATTGCTGATCAAGTAGCTGCTAACCGGGCAAAGTACAATGTTGATAATAACAGTCATACTATTCAACAAAGCGGTATGCCTAAAGATGCTACATATAGCAGTATTATCAATAACGTAACTGGCAACTTATACAATAGTTTAGCAAGCGAATTTAGTGGCAAGATAGTTTACAGTGACACTAATGAAAACTTAACTACTATGCAAGCTGGTACACCTACACTTCTTAATTATGCTATTAATCTCTTCAATTCAATGCAAGGTATGTACTATGGTGAATTAGTAAATCCAACCCATATTGGTGGACACGCAAACAACCTTCTTCGTGCTGGTGTTCGTGCCGTTGGAATTGGCTTCCAAAAGCTAACTGACGAAATGGCCATCAAGGATGGTTCAGGGGTTTCTGATCGTAGTAATCCTTCATATGCTGTAACGTTTGATCACACTGGATTTAACATTAATCATGAGGTTAACGCCACTAAGGAAGTTCTGAACCGCAATATTTGGGGTACTTCAACTGTTGACGCACAATTGAATGCTATCAAGTCAGCTCAACACCACGTTGACAAAGTAGCAGGTACAAAGACAGTTACACCAAGTGCTGAAGATATTCAAAAAGCTACTGCTAATGAACAACAGAACTTAGCTAATGTTAAGGCTCAAGCACAAAAGGCTCTGGATGGTTTAGCTGGTACACACCAAGCTAACTTAGCTAAGCTTGAACAACAATACAATGGTGCTAAGGCACAAGTAAAGGCTAATTACGATGCTGCTGTTGCTAAGGCTGCTAGCGTTCGTGATGATGCTCTTAAGGCTAATGGCGCTGTTGATCTTCAAGCTTACAAGGCTCAATTAGATAATGCTTACCAAAGCTTAGTAAAGGCTGATCAAGTAGCTGCTCAAAAGTTTGCTGCTGATCGCGATGCTAAGATTGCTAATGCAAAGACAACTGAAAATGAAAAACTTGCTGCCAAGGTTGCAGAATTAGTACCAAGTATCGAACCACAAATTCAACAATTACAAGCACAACACCAAGCAGTTGTTGCTCATGGTAATGAAGTACTTAATGCATTGAAAGCTGAAAACAAGGCTGCTTACGATAAGCTTGAAGAAGAATTTAATGTTCGATTAGCTACAATTCAACAAAATGAAGCAGCTAAGAAGGCTAGTGAAGTTCGTTTAGGCGATAATAAAGTTATTCTTCCTTCAACACCAGTAGCTAATAACAGTAAGGTTGCTACTGTTGCATTCCCAGCAGCCACTAACCGTACTCAAGCACAAAACGCTGGTCGTGTTCAAACTGTTTCAGCTCCATCAATTGTACGGACAGCTACTCAAACACCAGTAGCTCCTGCTCCGGTTGTTGCAACAGTTACTGGAAACGCTGTTAATGGTAATGCAGTTCAAGCACCAGTTGTATCACAAACAGCTGCAGTTACCGCAACTACTAATAATGGAACTTTTGCAACAAATAATGGTGCTCAAATGCCAGTTGCTGTTACCGCTAATAAAGCCACTAAGACGGATAACAGTAAGAAGTCAGCTACAAAGGCTGATGTAACTGTTGCTAAGAAGAGTGAATCATCACAAAAAGTAAATCAATCTTCTATGTCAATTGTTGCTTTAGCCGCCACTGCATTACTCGGTACCCTTGGTATCACTTACAGCTCAAAGAAGCGCCACAACTAATCCAAAACGGTAAAATAAATAAAAAAGAGATTGGAACTTTCACCAATCTCTTTTTTGAGTTTAAAGGTTATCAATAAGTGGTTGCATAAAGTTGTTATTGATTCGCGTGAACTTATGGTGAGATCCAATATTTAATTCATAGGCTAATCGTTCTGGATCATTTTTCTCATTAACCATAATAATTCCTCGCTTTTGGAAATTAAAACTTTTAATGATGTGCTGCATTGCTTTATTGCTTTTATGAGTATCAATCCGAAAGTTTTTAATTCCTTGCATTAGACCAACTGTAAGAAGATTTGAAAAGAGGAGCCTGCTCAAACCCTGTCCACGGTATGCATCACTTATAGCAACACGATGAATTGTGGCATAAGGTTCGTTAGGCTGACTCCACTGACCATGGGTAATTACTTGATAGGTTGGCTCAGGTGTTAGTTGTAAGGTGGCTGTTGCGGTAATATTATCTCCGTTAACTAAGACCCAGTTAGTTTGCATTGCAACATCTTTAGCAAAAACTTCGCGATTTGGGTATCCGTCTTGCCACTGAGGACTGTTATTTTGCTTTAAAAATGCTTTTGCGCTATCAATTATTTGCATGACTGCATCTAAGTCTTGAACTTGTGTACGTCGTAAATATAATTCTGCCAATTTAGTGACCTCCTCTGCTTAAATAATGTTTCTATTGTACAGCAATTAGTGATCAGGTTAGAAAATTAATTAAGATTATATTTCAGAAAATAAGAGTTTGCGTTAGAATGAAAAGCAATGATATGAATGGGGGATAAGCAATGGCAATAACATGGACAATTATTATGTGGAGTTTGCTACTGGTTATTCTCGTAAATGAAATTGCTGCAATATATACCGTCTTTCGTGAAAAGCGTGATATTGCGGCGACGTGGGCGTGGTTATTAGTGCTAACGCTGATACCCGGCTTTGGTTTTATTTTATATGCGTTTTTTGGACGTAAACTACCTCATAAACAATTGGAGCGAATTAAATCACAAACGCAATTGAAACTACGACAGGCTTTGGAAGAACAAAAACAGCAATTTATCAATATGCCGAAACCCAAAGATCAAACCGTTCAAATCTATCGGCGAACAATTATGCTTTTTCAAAGTATCGATGCTTCATTTTTGACTCGCCATAATAACGTCAGCATTTTTACTGAAGGGAATGCTTTGTTTAAGAAATTGTTTGATGATATTGCAGCTGCGAAAAAGAGCATTCATGTTGAATTCTATACAATATACAATGATGAGATTGGTAACGAGCTACGGACATTGTTAGAACAGAAAGCAGCTGAAGGCGTTGAAGTGCGGGTCCTTTATGATTCGTGGGGGTCAATGGGCGTTTGGCCTAGCTTTTATGATCATCTTCGTGAAGTGGGCGGTTATGCGGCACCATTTTTGATGTCTCGCAGTAACTTTTTTGATTTTCGGATAAACTATCGTGACCACCGTAAAATTGTTGTTATCGATGGAGAAATTGGCTATATTGGCGGTTTTAACATTGGTGACCAGTATCTAGGACGGGTTCCTAAATTTGGCCCGTGGCGTGATACTCATTTACGGATTATTGGTGGCGGGGTATATGGCCTCCAGCGACGGTTTATTGGTGATTGGAACGCCTCAATGAAAAAGGATGAAGACAAGATCTTTCACTACCATCCTTACTTTCGGCCAATTAAGGTTCACGGAAATGTTGCGTTGCAAACAGTTGCTAGTGGTCCTGAAGCGCCGTTAGAAAAAATTAAAATGGGGTATTTGCGACTGATTAACGCGGCCCAGGATCACATTTGGATTCAAACACCTTACCTCATTCCTGACGATAGTATTCTTGATGCATTGCGGGTGGCAGCTCATTCTGGAATCGATGTACGGATAATGATTCCGTCAATGCCTGACCATGCTTTTGTTTATCGGGCAACCCAGTATTATGCTCGTGACCTTGCTAACCATGGTGTTACTATCTATTACTATCAGCAGGGGTTCTTACATGCTAAGACAATGATGATTGATGGTCGAATGGCCTCAGTTGGCTCAGCAAACCTTGATTTTCGTAGTTTTAAATTAAACTTTGAAGTTAACGCCTTTATCTACAGTCAGGATACTGTTGATGAGTTAGAAATGATATTTGTTAATGACATTCGAAATAGTCGCGTAATTACACCTGAAATGTTTGCTAATCAACCGCGCTGGTTAAGGATTAAACAAACTATTTCAAGGTTGCTTTCGCCAATTTTATAAAGGGGAGTAGAAGGAAAATCCTTACTACTCTTTTTTTTAATATAGAGAATATACGTTCGCTTTTATGATAAAATAATAGAAGCAATTTAAGCGATAGAAAGGACTAGGATTATGGGAACACTGGGATTTGTTTTAGGAACGGCAGCGATGGACCATCAACAAGTGCTGATTGACCAATTAGTTGATCAGATAAAGACTGCACCGGCGGAAGATACCTTTTATTATTTAGTACCGAATCATATTAAGTTTGAAACGGAAATTAATGTTTTAGCTGGTCTACGAAATCGGCAAGGCCTAACAGGTAGTGACCGTTTTGCTTCTTCACGAGTTCAAGTTCTTTCATTTAGTCGATTGGCTTGGTATTTATTACGAGATACACCTGCGTTTCAAAAACAACGGCTCTCGAAGATTGGAATGGCAATGCTGACTTCGCAAGTTGTCCAAGAACGCGCGAATGATTTGCACTTATATGCAAGTGAAGTCAAGCAGCCGGGTTTTATTCAAAAGATGACAGCACAGCTTGAAGAGTTAAAAAATGCCAATATTACCGCTGATGATCTAAGCGATATTATTTCCCGGGTGAAGTTAGCAAACGACCCAGCGGCAAATCAGGCCTGGCTTGCTAAAATGCATGATGTGGAGATCATTTACCATGCGTATGAAGAGCAGTTGCGGGATCGTTTTATCGGTAATAGTGAACTATATCGGCAATTAGTCGCTTATTTACAAAAATCACCCAACACCGCAAAAATGCACTTTTTTATTGATCGATTTGCTCAATTTACCGCGAATGAACAACAAGTAGTGGAAGCATTAATCACGAATGCGGCATCAACAACAATTTCCTTAACGCTTGATCGTGGTTATCCAGACCAAAATCATCCTAATTCAAGTGAACTGCCGGCAAAAAATAACCTTTTTTACACATCAGCTATGCAATTTCACCGCCTTTGGAAATTTGCCCAAGCCCACGCTAAAGAAGTAAAGGTACTTCAAAATGTAGCTTTTGCAACCACGCCTCGTGTAAATGCCGATTTACAAAATGTTGATACTTACTTTAGGCGGTATGCAAATGAACCCATTAGTCCTGATGAAAGACAACAGCTTGTTCATGGGCAAAATGTTCAATTTATGTTAACGACTAATCGGATGACCGAATTAAATAATGTTGCGACTCAAATCCATCAATTAGTGACTAGTGGAAAATATCGTTACCGTGATTTCCTAATTCTTAGTCGCCATCTTGCTGGGTACCAAACAATGATTGAACCGGTTTTTGCTGCCCATAAAATCCCAATATTCAATGATCATGAACGATTAATGGATAATCATCCGCTCGTAACGGTGTTGACAACGTTGCTTGAACTTCCACAACGGGGTTATCGAACAGCAGATATTATCCAACTATTAAAAACATGGTTATTAGTTCCACGGGCTAGTACTGGTGACCTAATGAGTGTCAGTGAGTTTCAAGCTGCTGTTTTTGCGACTGAAAATTGGTGCCTAAAGCAGGCTATTGAAGGAAAAAGCGCATGGACAACTAATGATCCGGAAAAGATCAAACAATTATGGCAGGCACCGGGAACTAACCCTGATGACCCCAAGTATGCTCAATCGCGGTTAAAACGGCTAAATGATCAGTTATCGTTAGTAAAAGATTTTGTTTCTCAGCAAATTATTCCGCTATTTAATCGCTTTAAGCAAGCCCAAACAGGACAAGATGTTGCGACAATCTTATACCAATTTTTGAGTGAGATGGGCGTTACTGAACGCTTATATGCTTGGCAAAAGTACCAAAGTAATCGAGATTTAAATCTTGCGCGCCAACCACAACAGGTCTGGGAAACCTTTTGTCAAATTTTGCAGGAGTACGTTGAGATTCTGGGAAAGCGGGAAATCCGTGATAATAACAATGAAATATTAGCTAACTTTAGTGAATTGTTACAGTCTGGATTTGCAGCCGCCCAGTACTCACAAATTCCAGCGACTCTTGACCAAGTGGTAATTTCCGAAACTGGAATTGTGCAGAGCCAAAATCGAAAAGTAGTGTTTATGATCGGGTCAACAGATGATGTTATGCCCGAGATGCAAGAAAGTGACAGTTTACTAACAGATCAAGATAAAGATATTTTGAGTGCTTACTTAGATGAAGATTTTCAATATTTGCCGGGGACTGCAATTGACCAATTAATTGATGAACCATTTGTGCACTATACTGGTTTTATGAACGCAAAGGAACGGCTAATCTTTTCAGCACCGCATACGGACAGCGATGATAAAGAGTTAGGGGTATCTCCGTATATGCGTGATATGGCACGTTACTTTGGTCAGCCGTGTCATGAATATCCGCTTGTTATCAGTAAGGAAGGTCAAGAAAACGCTCCTGCCTTTGTTAGTGCTCCATTAGCGACGATTAATCGTTTGGTTGAAGTTAGCCGCCAAGTTCGTGACGAACAAGGCGTCGGAGTTGATCATCAGCCGGTTATGCCAGCAGGATGGCAGAAAGTTGCAGAAACATTAGTTGGGTTAGCTAAAGAATGGCAGGCAAATTTGGATGCGCGGATTCAAGCTGAAGGGATTGCTTTAGGACGCCGACTAGCGCTAGTAGCTGCAGGTTTTCATTATCAAAATAAGGTTGATTCCCTGGGAAATAAATTGGCTCAGGCGCTTTATTTACGAACTTCTCCCGAAAGTAAGGAAGGGCAAGTATTATATGCTTCGATTTCACAATTACAAGATTTTTACATCAATCAATATGAATACTTCCTTAAATATGGTTTACGACTTCAAAAACGAGATGAACTAACATTATCGACTGACCGAATAGGTACATTTTTCCACAAAGCAATGGAGAGTTTTGTAACAACAATTCGAGAACACGGATTGTCGTTTGCAGAATTGGCAAAAAAAACTAATCAAAATCAACGCGATCAGCTAATTGACCATGCGCTAGTTGCAGCTCAGGAAAACCAACCGGCATTACTACGGTTAATAACTTCTTCAGCCCAAGCACAGTTTCAGTACCAACAGTTAACGTCAATTGTTAAGACAATGTTAATTACTCTTTGTCGACAAGCTGAATATACAGGGTCACAGCCGTATAAGACTGAGGTTCAATTTGGTCGAATCGGCAATCATCAACCGGCTAATCTTGGATCGCTCAACTATCCATTGAAGGATAACTATCAGATTTATCTGCGGGGCCGGATTGACCGAATAGATAACCTTAAGCAAGGGGATCGTGATTTTCTAACTGTTGTTGATTACAAATCAAGTAATCATCTTTTTGACCTTACATCTGCTTATTATGGAATTTCCCTTCAGTTGTTAACGTATCTCAATGGATTACAAGCTAATTTAAGTGAGTTAGGAACTGTTAATCCACGGCTTGCTGGTGCGCTATATCTACGCTTGAATAATCCAACAATTAAGGCGGCAGAATTAAAGAAGAATTCACTTGAGGATTTGAAATTAAAAGAACACCAATATAAAGGAATCCTATTAAATGATCCGCAATTGTTGCGTGAACTGGACAAGAGCCTAGATAAACAAGCATTTCTCTATCCGCTGAAAGAGTATAAAAATGGCAAAATCAAGGCTAACAAAGAGGCATTACTTGTTACGCCTCAACAATTAGACTGGTTACAAGAAATGAATAAGAACCTGGTGATTAATGCCGGAAACCAGATCTTAAGCGGCGAGTTAAGGTTGAATCCATATCGATTGTTGACCGGGAGTAGTCGGCGAACAGGCTTAGACTTTAGTGATTACTTAGATGTATTTCAATTTGATAATATGCTGGACCAACAAAATTATCGGGACTTAAACCCTAATTTAGCAAAAGAAGCGTTTGATAACATAATGCAAGAAGATGAGGAGGATAAGGATTAATGGCTGGATTTAAACCAACGCCTGCGCAAGCTAAAGCAATTAATGATCGAGGCGAAAATATTCTTGTATCTGCTTCAGCGGGATCAGGGAAAACGGCAGTATTAGTAAATCGGACAATTGAATTGATTAAAGAGGGGCAAAGTATTGATCGGATGCTTTTAGTAACCTTTACAGATGCTGCAGCAAAAAATATGCGCGATAAGATCAGGGCAGCCTTACAAAAAATTGTTCAAGATCCATCTAACTCAAAAGATTTAAGAGATCGGATGAGTAGTCAGATTAACCGGCTTGCGGCTGCTGATATCAGTACAATTCATGCATTCTGTCTAAAGCTAATAAAGCGCTATTACTATTTAATTGATCTTGACCCGCAATTTCGGCTTTTAACCGATGATACGGAACGGCTTTTACTTCAAGAAGACGTATGGCATGAAGTCAGTGAAGGCTTGTATAAAAGTGCTGAGGATAGGACTGCCGACCGGGCATCATTTAGCGAGTTAGTGCTTAATTTTTCCAGTGATCGTGATGATCAGGGATTAGATGATCTTGTTTTACGATTGTATGAGATTGCAAATGCGCAGCCGGATCCTGAAAACTGGCTGCGGAAATTACCCGATAATTATGATTTGGGTGAGGGACCGCTCCTTCAATCTGCGTTTTATCAGAAGCAGTTAAAGCCGCTTGTTACGGAGAAGCTTAGACAGTTTATCCAAGACTATCGTGAACTAGCGACGCGGGCGGCTGATAATGAACTTATTAAGGCGGAAGAAATCCTTAAAAGTGATGGGGGCTTGATAAACCAGCTCTTATCAGCTTTAAGTGGCATCGATGTTAGTGAGATTTGTCAGATAATGGCGCAACAAAAATTTGGTAGTTTTCGTGGACGCCCCGCTAAGGATGATCCACGTTTAGATATATTTAAAAATATCCAAAAACAACGAAATCAGCTAAAAAGTCAGTGGGAGCAAACTATTAGCGGATATTTGGGAAAGGACGATAAATCTAGCCTAAAAGCAGAAATTGTTGCTGACTTAACGGCTTTTCGGGATGCATTTGCTGAACTGGTAGTAAGGGCAACAGACTCGCAGCTTGATGATAAGACCGTTGATTCATTACAAAAAGATCAACAAATGATCCAAGAGATTTTAGCCTTATTTGAACCACCAACATGGAATAGTATTCGTGACTTGTTTGTAAATGCTAAATTTGCGCGAATGGGCGGCAAACCTAAGGATGATGAGGTAGCTGAAGAAGTGTACAAGTCATTAGGAAATGCACGAACAGGTATCAAAAAGCAGTTTGACCAGTTAACAAGTCGCTTCTTTGCCTATGATGAAGAACAATTCAGACAGCTTTCGCAACAGGCACAAGCGTTATTACGCGAGTTAAGCGTCGTTACGATAGAATTTCGGCAACGTTATCAACAAACCAAGCTGAATCGCCATGTCTTAGAATTTAGTGATTTAGAACACTATGCATATGACATTTTAACTCCACCAGACGATCAGCCTAATTGGCAAGCGTTGGTGCACGACTTACGAAAGCATTATCAGGAAATAATGATTGATGAATATCAGGATACTAACCGATTACAGGAAAGTATCCTGATGAAGCTAACGTCTGCTGATCGGAAGAATTTATTTATGGTAGGGGACGTTAAGCAGTCGATTTACCGATTCCGGGAAGCAGACCCAACATTATTTCTCGGGAAATATCAGAATTATCGTGATGGCGGAAATGGGGAAGCAATAGTATTAGGCGAAAATTTCCGTTCGATGACTAATGTAACTAGTTTTACTAATATCCTCTTTGAACAGTTAATGGATAAAGAGGTTGGCGAAATCGACTATGATGAAGATGCGCATTTAAAATATGCCGCAACTTACTATGAAGAAAACGATAAGAACACGGTTCAACCAACTGAAGTATTACTATATGATGCAAACGCGGCTGATTCGGAAAAAGATGGTCTTGACCACGAAGATGATAAATTAGCGGGTGAGTTCCGCATGATTGGATTGCGGATTAAGCAAATGGTGGAAAACCAGGAATTGATTTTTCATCCAGACGATGGGCAAATGCATCCGATTAATTATGGCGACATAGTGTTATTGGAACGGACAAAATCAATTAACAATGCATTAATGGAAGAATTTAATAAACTTAACATTCCGCTGACGGTTCATGATGTTGAAAGTTACTTTCAGGCCACTGAAGTACGAGTAATGATGGCTCTCCTTAAATTGATTGATAACCCACAGCAGGATATTCCATTAGCCGCCGTTTTGCGGTCGCCAATTGTTGGTTTGAATAATCAAGAACTTGCCTTTATTCGATTACAAAATCGGTCCGCTGATTACTACACCGCTCTTAAATCATTTATGAGCAATTATCAGCGTAAAGCTCTTCGCCACCAGTCCGTTTTTACAATGGAGCAAACGACCCAGCTGTATGAAAAGCTAGATCATTTTCTGGATTTATTACGGACTTTCCGTCAGACGGCGCAACAGCAAACCCTTGTTGAATTGATTTGGCAGATATACGACCAAACAGGGTACCTTGATTATGTGGGAGCAATGCCGGGCGGTCACCAACGGCAGGTAAATCTTCACGCGCTTTATCAACGAGCCCATTCTTACGAGCAAAGCAGTTTTAAGGGTCTTTATCAATTTATCCGCTTTATTGAAAAGATGCAGGAACATGATAAGGATCTAGGAGTAGCGCCGACACAATTAACTGCTAATACTGTCAACGTCATGACTATTCATGGGAGTAAAGGACTTCAGTTTCCGGTTGTCTTCTTAATCGATGCGACTCATGGTTTCAATAAGGGAGCGGCTCGTGAAAATGCCGTGGTTGATGCCGTAGCAGGGGTTGGGATTCGTTACATGGACGATCAGCGAGTGGTTTATGATACCCCGCAGCGCCAAGCAGTGATTGAAGAAGTCCGGCGTGGAGAACGTGCAGAAGATTTACGAGTTCTTTATGTAGCATTAACACGGGCAGAGCAGCGCCTAATCATTACCGGATCGTTTAACGAAGAGATGCGTACTCAAAGCCTGACCGGATCATGGGAACGATGGCAAAAAGCCTACCAAAGTAAGAATTTGCTCATTGGATCGCAGCCACGGATAAATGCAAATTCATTTATGGACTGGATTGGGTTAGCCCTAGCTCGTTATCCGGAGTTTAATGCTCAACGCTTAAGTCGTGGTAATGTAATTCTAGAAGAAAGTTCACTATCCGATACCAAAATAGCGGGTCTTGCGCCTGATCCTAACTTTATTGCTAAGACATATACAGCTGTCGATGTTACAGATGAATTAGCTAAAATCGGCGAAAATGCAAGTAGTATCGTAACCGCAAATAATGGTACAGCTGATAATGAAGTTCCGAGTCAAAAAATTGAAAAGATTTTGCGCTACCGTTATCCATATAGTGTTGCTACAAAAACAACCGCTTATCAGTCTGTAACGGATGTTAAACGGGTTTTTGAAGATCCTGACACACGTGATATGGCTCGCTGGGACTATGATCAACAGCAAAAGGTTAAAACGCAGGGAATATACCTAAATAATAATTTTGATGTTCCTGCCTTTATTCGCCAAAATGACCAAACACCGGCTGCAACAGAAATCGGGACAGCTACCCACCTTGTTTTCCAAAAACTTTCTCTTGATCAGGGAGTAATCGATGTGGAAGCTGTTGACCGTGAAATTCAGCAATTAGTTGCCGAAAAATTAATTAGTCCGCCAGTTGCCGCGCGTATTAATCGTGAAGGAATAGCATCTTTCTATCAAACAATAGTTGGCCGGCAAATCATGAAACACCCAATGGATTACCACCGTGAAGTTCCGTTTTCAATGATTATGAATGGACACGAGCTGTTTCAGGGAGTGAATGCCAGTGATGACGAACGAATTCTAATTCACGGAATAATTGATGGGTACCTAAAAACAAATGAAGGAATAATTCTTGTTGACTACAAGACAGATCATATTAACTCGGATTATCGAGACTTTGATTTAGCGCGAATTAAGGATCGGTATCGCGGCCAGCTAGAGCTTTATAAAGAAGCCCTGAACCTAATGGAAGGGATTCCAGTTGTCCAAATGGGTCTCTACCTGTTAGAATTAAGTGAATTCGTTTTATTTACAAAAGAAGGTGATTAGTTGGCTACCATAAAGGATATTGCACAAAAAGCTGGTGTTTCGGTATCAACTGCGTCTCGGGCATTAAACCATAATCCGCGAATTAGCGAAAAAACTCGCCAACGAATAGAAGAAATCGCAAAAAGGTTAGGCTATCAACCAAATTACAATGCACAAAACCTAACAAGGGGCGAGTCTAATATGGTTGGTATTATATTCCCGGTAACTAGTGATACTGCTCCGGCCAACCCATTCCATATTGATTTAATGCGGGGAATTAGCATGGCGTTAAAGCCGATTCATTATGAAATGGTTGTAGCAATAGCGCCAACAGCTGATGACCTCTTGCAGAGTGTTAAATCAATGGTTGAGCAATCAAAGGTACACAATTTTCTGGTCTTTTATACTACCAAAAATGACCCGATTACTGAGTACCTGCGACAAAAAAAGCTTAATTTTGTCGTAATTGGTCATCCCAATCATCGCGAGGACCGGTATGTCGATAATGATAATATTGCCGCCGGTAGAGTAGCCACTGATTACTTAATGGATCATCAACAGGTTAAATGTCCAGCATTTCTCCAGTCCGCCAGTGATTGGGTGTATGAACAGGACCGTAATCATGGGTACCAGCAAAGTATGCGGAATCATCAGCTGCCTGCAATTAGTTGGCGTTATACAGAAGATGGACCAGCTATTAAAGATTTTATTAAACAACACCCGCAAATTGATTCAATCGTTTGTGCTGATGACCTGTTGCTGGTACGATTAGTAAGGCAATTACAAGAATTTAACTTACCAACAATTTGTTTTAACAATAGTCGGCTTATGGGGATGTTAATGAACCAGGAAGATAAGGTTGACTTACAGCCGCGAAAATTAGGTCAACAGGCAGTTGAATTACTTTTCGAGCCTGGAGAACAATGCCGAATTGTTGATTTTAAAATAAATGATTAATTAAGAAAGGACCACGGATTTTATTGCCAGGGTCCTCTCTTATTTTTGCAATGGAGGGAATCATTAATGGAGAAGGTTTACATTGTTGCTGCTCAACGGACACCAATCGGTAAGTTTAATGGTCAGTTAGCATCAAAAACGGCAGTTGAATTAGGGGCAATTTCAATTAAAGCCGCTCTTAAGAAGGCTGGTCTTACGGGAGCTGACGTTGATCAAGTATTGATGGGGAATGTTATTCAAGCCGGTACAGGACAAAATCCAGCACGGCAGGCCGCAATGAAAGCTGGTTTAGGGGAGCAGGTTCCGGCTATTACGATCAATGACGTTTGTGCATCAGGAATGTCGAGTGTTGACTTAGCAGCGAGTTTAATTCGCGCTGGGCAAGCACAGGTAATAATTGCCGGTGGGATGGAAAGTATGTCGCAAGCGCCATATGTACTTCCGCGTGCTCGAAATGGCTACCGGTTCGGAAACGGGACCTTACTTGATGCAATGCAAAGTGATGCGTTAAATGATGTCTATGGCGGGTATCCGATGGGGATTACAGCTGAAAATATTAATGATAAATATCAAATTACTCGTCAACAACAGGACGAATTTGCATTTACAAGTCACCAGCGGGCTGTCAAAGCACAAAAAGCAGGGTATTTTGATTCTGAAATTGTTCCCGTTGAAGTTAAGCAAAAACGAACGACAATCACTGTTACAACTGATGAGGCTCCCCGTCCCGATACTTCAGTGGAAGCTCTTGGTAAATTAAAACCGGTATTTAAGGCTGATGGAAGTGTTACTGCAGGCAATGCATCAGGGATAAATGACGGTGGGGCAGCCCTAGTTCTTGCATCTGCGACAGCTATTGAACGACTTGGATTAACGCCCCTTGCTGAATGGCAGGGATCGGCGATTGTCGGACTTGATCCAGCGCTAATGGGACTAGGTCCGTATTATGCAATCAATAAACTATTAGCAAACCAGCAGCTTTCGGCAGATGAAGTTGAAACTTATGAAATTAATGAAGCATTTGCAACGCAGGCGATTGCATGTCAAGATTTGCTGCACTTGGATCCAGCAGCTGTAAATCCTTGGGGTGGCGCGCTTGCTCTAGGTCATCCCGTTGGCTGCTCTGGCGCACGAATAATCGTTACGATGATTAACGAAATGCACAAAGATAATCATGAGCTGGGAATCGCTTCTCTTTGTGTAGGCGGCGGAATGGGTGAAGCCGTTTTGCTTAAGAAAATGTGATAATGAATATTATTAATAGTTAAGAAGGTTAGTGATTAGGAAAGCTTCAATCACTAACCTTCTTTATTAATTTAAGTGAATATATTTTAAATAATTAATTAATATAAGCTTAAGATTGGACCTATTCATGGCAATAACTTTAAATTGCAAAAAATATAACTCTTTCTAAAAAAAGTTGTGCAATCGGTTGCACAAATATTTTAAATTTGATATCATTAATATTGCAAAAATACATGAAGCGCTTACAATAATAAGTGTCTTTTGGAACTATTTTATAAGTTAAGGAGTTGTTAGCAATGAGTCAAGAAAAGTCCGCTGGGGCTGGATTACCAACTCTCTCAAAGAGTACTATCTGGATGATCAACTTTGGATTCCTTGGTGTTCAGACAGCATTTACTTTGCAGAGTTCTCAAATGAGTCGGATCTTCCAAACTATTGGGGCCGACCCTAACAACCTTGGCTGGTTCTTCATCTTACCACCATTAGCTGGTTTGATTGTTCAACCAATCATTGGTTATTATTCAGACCGTACATGGGCACCTAAATTAGGTGGTCGGCGGTTACCATACTTACTATTGGGAATGATCGTTGCTGTTATTGTTATGATTTTGCTTCCTAATTCAGGAAGTTTCGGTTTCGGGTATGGTTCACTGGCTGCCCTTTGGTTCGGTGCAATTACTGTTGCTTTACTTGACCTTTCATCAAACGTGGCTATGCAGCCATTCAAGATGATGGTTGGTGATATGGTTAATGATGACCAAAAGAGTTATGCATATGGGATTCAAAGTTTCTTATCAAACACTGGTGCCGTTTTGGCTGCCGTTTTCCCATTCATCTTAACTGCATGGTTCGGGGTTCGTAACACTGCTAAACGGGGTGTTGTTCCTGATTCAGTTATCATTGCCTTCTACGTTGGAGCAGCATTGTTAGTTGTTACTAGTTTATTTACTGTTTTCCGGGTTCACGAATATGATCCGGCAACATATGCTAAGTACCATGGTATTTCTGAAGATGATAACAAAGAGGGTGGAAACTGGTTCACACTCTTAAAACATGCACCAAAGGCATTCTGGACGGTTACTCTTGTTCAATTCTTCTGCTGGTTTGCATTCCAATACCTCTGGACATACTCAGCTGGGGCAATCGCAAAGAACGTTTGGAATACTGTTGATGCTACATCTGCTGGTTACCAAGCTGCTGGTAACTGGTACGGTGTGCTTGCAGCTGTTCAATCAATCGCGGCTGTTATCTGGTCATATGTTTTAGCTAAGGTGCCTAACAAGTACCACAAGCTTGGTTATGGTGGTAGTTTACTTCTCGGTGCTCTTGGATTTATTTCAGTATTCTTTGTTCACGACCAATGGACACTGATTGTTTCATACACCCTTGTAGGTATTGCATGGGCTGCTATGAACACTTACCCATTAACCATTGTTACTAATGCGTTGACTGGTAAGCACATGGGTACTTATCTTGGACTATTTAACGGTTCAATTTGTTTACCACAGATTGTTGCTTCATTATTGAGTTTTGCTTTATTCCCATTATTTGGTCACTCACAAGTTCACATGTTTATCCTTGCTGGTATCGTTATGGCCCTCGGTGCTATTTCCGTTGCCACAATCAAGGAAACTTATGCTGAATAGAGAGTTATTAATAAAATAAATAAATTAATTAAGTTATAATAAAGGCGGGTTGAAAACTACCTTTATTTCAGACGAAAGGAATTGAGATTTTAATGAAACGTACATTTGATATTGCCCCTTGGCATGTAGCTACTCACAAGTGGGATCCACAAGACAAGCGTTTGCAAGAATCAATGACTAGTTTAGCCAATGAAAACCTTGGTATGCGTGGCTTCTTTGAAGAAGGTTACAGCGGTGACCACATGGAAGGTGTTTACCTTGGTGGTGTTTGGTTCCCTGACAAGACTCGTGTTGGTTGGTGGAAGATTGGTTATCCTAAGTACTTTGGTAAGATGATCAATGCTGTTAACTTCATGAAATTAATCATTAAGGTTAATGGTGAACAACTAGATTTAGCTAAGCAAACACCAAAAGACTTCAAGCTTGATCTTGACATGAAGCGCGGTGTCTTAGAACGTGAATTTACTGTTGAAATTGGCGGTACTGAAATGTACTTCAACTTCGAACGTTTCGTTAGTGCTACTCAAAAAGAATTAGTTGGTCAACGTCTTCACATTAAGAATCGCGGCAACAGCGATGCTAAAGTTGAAATCACAAGCATGATTGATGCTGACGTATACAATGAAGATGCTAACTACGATGAACAATTCTGGAATGTTTTAGGCAAGTCCGCTAATGGTGAACATGCTGAATTGACTTCCATGACTAAGGAAAACGACTTCGGTACTCCACAATTCATCGTTGGAATGAAGACTACTTCAAAGACAAACCTTGACCATGCTGGTGATGGTACTGATGAAAAGCACGCATACAACACCTTTGAAGGTACTGTAGCTGCTGGTAAGGAAGTTAACTTTGAAAAGCGGAGTATTGTAATGACTTCTCGTGACTACGATACTCAAGAAGAAATTGAAAAGAACCTTGACGAATTAAGCGCAAAACTTGATACGCAAAGCTTTGATGACTTACTTGCCCCACACATTAACGAATGGGCAGACCGTTGGGTTAAGTCTGATGTTGAAATTGAAGGGGACGAAGGTGCTCAACAGGGTATCCGCTTTAACCTCTTTGAATTATTCTCAACTTACTACGGTAACGATGACCGTCTTAACATCAGTCCTAAAGGGTTCACTGGTGAAAAGTACGGTGGTGCTACTTACTGGGATACTGAAGCTTACTGTATTCCTGTTTACCTTGGTGTTGCCAATCCAGAAATTGCACGTAACTTATTAATGTACCGTTACAAGCAATTGGACGGAGCTTTTGTTAACGCTAAGGAACAACACTTGAAGGGTGCATTATTCCCAATGGTTACTTTCAATGGTATTGAATGTCACAACGAATGGGAAATCACTTTTGAAGAAATTCACCGTAACGGGGACATTGCTTTTGCCATCTACCTTTACACTAAGTACACTGGCGACAAGTCATACGTTCTTAATGAAGGTGCAGAAGTTCTTACTGAAATTTCTCGTTTCTGGGCTGACCGGGTACACTACTCACAACGTAAGAACAAGTACATGCTTCACGCGGTAACTGGTCCTGATGAATACGATAACAACGTAAACAACGACTGGTACACTAACTTGCTTTGTCGCTGGACTCTTAAGTACACCCTAGAAATCTTGGATGAAGTAGACAGCGATGTTGCTAAGAAGCTCAATGTTTCTGAAGATGAAAAGCGTCAATGGAAGTCAATTGTTGATAACATGTACCTTCCATACGATAAGGAACGTGATATCTTCCCAGAAAACGATGGCTTCATGGACAAAGATCTTAAGCCAGTTGCTGATATTCCAAGTGACCAATTACCAATTAACCAACACTGGTCATGGGATCGGATTTTACGTTCACCATACGTAAAGCAAGGTGACGTTATCCAAGGTCTCTGGGACTTCATTGATGACTTTACAAAGGAACAAAAGAAGAACAACTTCGACTTCTATGAACAATTTACTGTTCACGAATCAAGTCTTTCAGCTTCAGTTTACTCAATCATTGCTGCTGATATTGGTTACGAAGACAAAGCCGTTGAATTATATGAACGTTCAGCACGTCTTGACCTTGATAACTACAACAATGATACTTCTGATGGTTTGCACATCACTTCAATGACTGGTAGTTGGCTTGATATTGTTCAAGGATTTGCTGGTATGCGGGTTCGTGGTGATGAATTACACTATGCACCATTCCTTCCTAAGAAGTGGGATTCATACCAATTCCGTCAAATGTTCCGTGGTCGGATCTTGAAGGTTAAGGTTGATAAGCACGGTACTAAGATTGACTTAGTATCAGGTGACCCAATCACAATTGATCTTGACGGCAAGAAGCTTGAATTAAAGTAATTGTTGGAGGCATTTGAGATGAAGTTTGAAGATTTGAAGGGTTTTGCATTTGACCTTGATGGTGTTATTGCTGATACTGCCCGTTTTCACGGTCAAGCATGGCACCAACTAGCTGATAAGGTGGGAACTGAATGGACTCCCGAATTAGCTGATGCATTAAAGGGTGTTAGCCGAATGGATTCATTAGAGTTAATCTTAAAGGCTGGCGGTCATGAAAATGACTACACTCAAGAAGAAAAAGAAGCTTTGGCAACCGAAAAGAATGATAACTATATCAAGTTAGTTGAAACTTTAACGCCTGCTGATATTTTGCCAGGAATGAAAGATTTCTTAGACGAATTAAAGGCTAATGGCTACCATATTGTATTGGCTTCTGCTTCTAAGAATGCTCCTAAGGTTCTCAAGTACTTGCAATTAACTGATTACTTTGAAGGAATCGTTAATCCAGCAAACTTGAGCCATGGTAAGCCAGATCCAGAAATTTACTTAGAAGCTGCTAAGTTGATGGACCTTCCTGCTGACCAAGTAGCTGGTTTAGAAGATGCCCAAGCTGGTGTTGAATCAATTAACCGTGCTGGCGAATTATCAATCGGCTTTGGGGCTGACCTTAAGGATGCTGATGTTAAGTTCGCTAAGACTGGTGATGTATCATTAGCTGCAGTTAAGGCTCAAATGGACTAGTAAAATCTAGCTTTCCTAATAATTTATAAAAAGTTCGCTTAGAAATATCTAGGCGGGCTTTTTTGGTATGAGATGATGAAAAAACGAATTTTAATTATTATATTTACCTTAATTATTTGTATTGGAATCGGGACTTTTATCCGAAATAGGCAAGAAAGTAATCATAATGCACCGAATAATAGCAGTAGCCAAGTTGACAAAGGCTTAACTATAGAGCTTACAGACCAGCAGATAGGCATATTAGTGGGGCTTGAAATTTATCCGGATTGGGTGAAGGAACAACTGCGTAATAGTAATCTAATTTATGGTGTAGTTAAACCAGGAGATACTGTTCCGACTGGAGTTAAAGATTATAGTTATTTAGTTGCGTCGGATAAAACAGCATCGCCAATTATCTTTTTCAACGCGCATGATAATCAGTCGGTTACGATTAAATATGCTGACCATGACGGCAACCAGCTCCATGTTAAAGAAGTGACTGAAAAAGACCTTGTCCAAAAATTTTATCGTACGAGGGAGCAAAAGAAACAGGTTAATAATGATGTTAGCTTATTACGAACGGAGTAAGGAAAATTAAGAAAGGATAAAGTTGCATTTTATAAAAAACTATCGCCTGTTATAATATTCAAATTAAAGGAGGAAACTGCGATGACAATCTACGGTCCATATGATGAGATTTTGCCCGAAATTTTGTCGCTGACAACTGAACGTATTAAGCAACTAAATCAACAGGCAGTTTATAATAAACAGCCTAAACTTTATGAGCATTTAATTGCGCGGGTAAAGACACCTGAAAGTATGACAGAAAAGTGCGAACGCAAGGGCTATCCAGTCAGTACAGAATCAGCCTTGCGCAAGTGTCGAGATGCAGTTGGTGTACGGATTGTGTGTAATTTTATTAGTGACATTGACCGGTGCCTTGAACAATTACGGCAAGCTGATTGGTGTCAAATCATTAAAGAAAAAGATTATATAACAAATGCAAAGCCCAATGGTTACCGCAGCTATCATGTAATTATTGATGAAACTGCACCATATCGCGATATTGACGGGAATCAGCCCGGACATTTTTATGTTGAGATTCAATTGCGAACCATTGCGATGGATTCATGGGCAAGTCTTGAACATGAAATGAAATATAAGCACAACATTGCTAATCCAGAGCGAATTGGACGTGAATTAAAGCGATGCGCTGACCAGTTAGCCTCTTGTGATGTTCAGATGCAAACGATTCGTCAATTGATTAATTCAAGTGCGGGAGAGGACGATTAAAATGCGAATATTAGTGGCAGAAGATGAACAGCAGTTAGCAAAAGTCTTAAAAACTGCAATGACTGCGAGTGGTTACCAAGTTGATGTTGTCAATAACGGTCAAGCAGCAGTTGATAGTGCAAAGCAAAATGCCTATGATGTGATTATTTTAGATATTATGATGCCGGTGAAGACAGGGCTAGAAGCATTGGCGGAGATTAGGGCCGCGGGAAACCGAACCTATGTAATGATGCTGACGGCGATGGGTGAAGAAGATGACCGTGTTAATGGGCTGGATGCCGGGGCCGATGATTATTTAACAAAGCCGTTCTCCCTAAAGGAATTATTAGCCCGTTTAAGGTCACGACAACGCCGCGATGACGATTATGAGAATGGTATTCTTGAATTTGGTGACCTAACTCTTGATGGTAACGATCAGTCATTGCAGAGCCATAATTCAATTAGTCTCACGAATAAAGAAAACAGGCTATTACAATACTTTATTTTAAACGCGGGTAAGGAACTTTCCGTCAATGAACTGCTAAGCCATGGATGGGACGAAGAAGAACAGGCGGACCAAGAGGATTTATGGATTAATGTTTGTTACTTACGGCAGAAGTTGCAGGCAATCCAATCAAAAGTCACAATTACAGGAAAAAAAGAAGGACCATTTATGATTGCTCGTTAGGAGGAACACACAATGATTCAACGTTTTCGTTATAAATTTATTGCCCTTTCAACTTCGGCGTTAGTCTTTGTGATTCTAACTATCGTCGGCAGCCTGTGTGCTTTCACTTATTATCGGGCACATAAGGAAGTTCAAAGTGTTTTAACGATTCTGGTTAATAATGATGGACAGATTCCACGAAAAGGCGTTCAGGTGGATTCTTACAACCAACCACAGTTTTCGCGAGAGGGGCTGCACCAATATCGTTACTTTACGGTTATCACTGGTCAAGATAATAAAATTAGTGAAATTCAAGATGATCAAATCGCAACGATTAGTCCTCGCGATGCGCGAATTATGACTAACCGAGTCGTAAAAAAGAAGATTAAAACAGGCCAAATCTACTATCATGGGGTAACCTATGCGTATAAGACCCGCCAAACGCGTGGGCAGCAGGTTATTGTCTTCCTTGATGAGACCTTGTTAATGGCACGAACGAGATCGTTGATGCATACAGGGTTAATTTTGGGGCTGGTAGTTCTTATTCTCTATACAATCGTCCTAACCCTCTATTCTAAACGGGCAATTCAGCCAATTATCCAGGCGGAACAGCGACAAAAAGAATTCATTACTAACGCAAGCCACGAGTTAAAAACCCCGTTAACGGTAATCTCAGCCAATAATGAAATGCAAGAGATTATTGGTGGTGAAAATGAATGGACTACCAGTACGCGGCAGCAGGTTGAGCGTTTGACGAAACTGATTAATAATCTTGTATCACTTGCTCGAATGCAGGAACAGCCGACAACCACAATGGTACCGGTTAACGTTAGTAAAGTTGCACGGGAAGCTGCTGGAAGCTTTAAGAGTGTGATATCGGCTGGTCAAAAACAATTTAAGGTTAAAATAAAGGATGATCTGATTGTTAATGCGGATGAAAATTATTTACGGGAACTGATTAATATTCTATTGGATAATGCGAATAAGTATTGTGATCCTAATGGAGAGGTAGATTTGACAGTTGCGCAGGCAAATTATGGTCGGAATATCGTGCTTAGGGTCGCCAATAGCTATCAAGACGGGCAAAAGATTGACGTGAAAAAATTATTCAATCGATTTTATCGGGTTGATGAATCCCATACTCAGGGTAAGAAATCCGGTTTTGGAATTGGCTTATCGATGGCAGAGTATATTGTGAAGATGTTTAAAGGAAAAATCACGGCTAAATATGCTGATGGGAAATTAGCGTTTAACGTAACACTTAAAGAGGCAGGAAAGTAAGATGAAGCATTGGCGCGCTCAATTAGGAATATATGCAATTCTTTGGAGTCTGATAATCGGAATGGTGACAGCAGGCTACTTAAACTTAGTGAACTGGGTAATTGATTTTATCTGGGCAGATTACCTGCAACATATGGGCAATATAAAAATTTGGTACCCATTTGTAGTTTGCGTCCCGCTAGGTTTCTTAATTGGCTATTTAAATAAGAAATGGGGCAACTATCCATTAACGATTGAAGAAGTTCTTACTAGTGTCCGCCTTAAGGGAAATGTCGACTATCATAAATGGTGGAAATCTTTCCTATTAGGGTTACTAGTTCTTGGTGCGGGTGGTAGTGTCGGTCCAGAGGCTTCCACAACGGTCTTAACTAGCGGTATGATAAATTGGCTTGGCGATCGTTTGCGATGGTCAAAATTTATGTCTCAACAATCGGCTGTTAATGTTTGGCGAGATAAAATGACCGCACAACAATTAGCATCTGCTCCACGGTTTAATGAATTATTTCATAGTAGACGAGAACGGATATTGTCCGTGTCCTTGCTCGTTATTATTGGAATAGTGGGAGCAGCAATTATCTTTAAAATGTTTCCTGAAGAAGGCGTCTTTGGCATTCACCACCGCCAAATTAATTGGCAATGGATTAACGTATTAACGGCAGTTCCAGCTTTTCTCGTCGGTTGTGCTTTTGGCAGGCTATTTGTTCGTTGTGAAAATTGGTCGGCCTTAATTGTTGATACTAAGCTTGGAAAGGTTTGGCAAGGCGGAATCTTTGGTTTGGTGTTAGCTCTTAGTTCATTGCTCACAGGTGACATTTTATTTTCTGGAGAATTTCGGATTGTTCCTTTTACTCACGAAGCATTTGGACTTTCGATTTCGTTCTTGTTAATAATTGCTTTGGTTAAGGCTATTATGACAAATCTTGGCTTTGCTATGGGGTGGCGAGGCGGAACAATTTTTCCTGCCATTTTCGCTAGTGTGGCAGTCGGCGTTGCTTGTGCGATGGCCCTGCCAGGCGATATGCATATAAACGCGGTTGTTGTTTTAGCAGCTAGTTTAACTGTCATTTTAGAAAAGCCAATATTAACAATTATTGTTTTAGTTTTATTAATCGCGATTGAACTTGCTCCAGTAGTGGTTGTTGTCTGCTTTTTGACTGGCTTTTTAATTAAGAAAATCCCCCCCAATTAGGTGAGTTATATTAATAATTTTTAGTATTATAGCTGCCTAGTAGTGAGATGTTGCCATTAAAGTTATTTAAATTTCGTCTTTTTAATATCTAGTTGTTTATATGAGAAAATCACTGTATATTTATTAGAAAATAATTAGAGAGATGAGAATTTAAATAGGAGGCGAATAAGATGTTTAGCCGAATTGGGCAATTAATCTTTGATAACGAGGCAGTCGCTAAGACGTCTGATTTTACAATGGGATTGGAAATTGAAATGCAACGGGTTGATGAGGATGGCAATTTGAGCCAAGAGCCGTATCCTTCTGCTATTGGGGATGAGAAGACTAATCCGTGGATTACTAATGACTTCCTTGAAACAATGGCGGAGATGGTAACCCCGTCTGCTCAACATGCGCTTGATGCGATGCACTACTTATATGTGATCAATAATACCTTGCGATCCGCATTAGCACCTGGTGAGTTATTGTGGCCGATGTCGATGCCGCCACGATTGCCAAAAGATAAGACAAAATTACGGTTGGCGAAGATGGGACCTAAAAAAGAAGCTTATTTGAAAGAATGGGCTAAACGACATGGCTACTCTCAGGGAACACCCTGTGGAGCGCATATTAATCTTAGTATCGATACTCACGTGGTTGAGATGGTGTTAGAGGCATTCCCAGAACGATTTAAAAATGAGCGGGAAGTCCGTAACTATCTTTATACTGTTTTAGCACAAGGATTTGTTCGCTATCGCTGGCTGCTCACATACCTTTATGGGGCAAGCCCGCTAGTTGAAGAAAATTACTTTGAGCCAGGTAAAGGGTTGCCTCATCCTATTCGGAGTGTGCGGCAAAGTAAATATGGCTTTGGAACTAAATTTACTGGTGATTTTACTAATCTTGATCGATACATTGCCCGTATTGAAGAAGGGGTAAAAGCGGGAATTCTAACATCTGATTATGAATTTCATGGTCCTGTACGGTTTAAAGGCAATGCAGATTTGAAAAAGCTCCCAGAACAGGGAATTGAATACTTAGAACTGCGGATGCTGGATCTTGACCCTAGTAGTTCAGTTGGGGTGCGAACAGGTACCCTGCGCTTTATTAGGTTGTTAGCAAGTTACTTTATTATGCATCCGCCGTTGAAGGAAAATGAAGTTGAAGATATCTTATTAAATGCTGATAAGATGAATGAAACGGTTGCTGAAGAAAATCCGCAAGAGGTATGTCAATATCAAGCAAAGGCGCGGGCAATCTTGAAGAGTCTTGAACGGTACGCAAACCAAATCCAACTTGGTCCAGAATACTCTGAAATTCTTGAAGACTTAGAAGACCGTGTTGAGAACCCATATACGACTCCTAGTGCAAAGCTGCTCAATTATGTTAAAGATGGTTCGTTAACTGAGTATGCATTGCGACGGGCAAAACGGTATCAACGTGCAGCCCAAGAAACAATTCATCCATTTAAGGGCTTTGAAGATGGACACATTTATACTGCTGATGAGCTTCGGCAAGAATTAACCCGGTAATGACAATATTATTGCATAGAAGAACCCCAGTGCTCGGGCAAAACCGAACGCTGGGGTTCTTTTTTATGCATTTTTAATGGCTGATTGCGTTCTTCTTTAACCTATTTAGAAGATCGCGTAATTAGGTCAGCGAAAATAGCGCGTGAATAGTCGTAATGCTTAAACATATTTTCTGGATGCCATTGAACTGCTAGAATCTGATCTGAACCAGTAGTTTCAACAGCTTCAGGAATTTGGTCATCAGCCCACGCAGTTACATGGAGGGGAGACGCAATTTGATTGAGTGCTTGGTGGTGGCGTGAATTTACGTACGGACGGGCACCGACAAGCTTAAATAATCGGCTTGTCTTATCTGTATTAACGTGGTGTGATGGAAAGTTTCCAGGAGCGTCTTGTGAATGCTTAAGTGTCGGGTGCGGCTCTTCTGAGAGATCCTGATAAAGGGTTCCCCCCAGAGCCACATTAAGTACCTGCATACCACGGCAGATTCCCATTATTGGTTTTCCCGCTTCAAATGATGCTTTGGCAAGACTGACCTCAAATTGATCACGCTTCAGATAAGTTGGTCCGAGCTTTTGATGAGGCTCTTCATCAAAAAAGGTTGGATCAACATCGCTACCCCCGGCAAAAATAATGCCGTCAAAAAGGTTGAGGTAACTTGATGCCAACTCGGAGTCAACACTTGGTAAAATTACTGGTAGCCCTCCCGACTTAATTATCGCTTCGATTAAAGGACGGGGTGCAAATGCTGCATTCCGTTCGTTAATGATATTAGTTGCCTCGGTTAATGTGTCTGCAGGAATAGCAATTCGTGGTCGCATAATTCTCCTCCTTAGTTAATTTTAATAATATTATAATCAAATCATAATTTGACGAAAATAGCAAACTGAATTTTAAAGCTAAAAAAGATATAATAGAAGATGAAAGAAGGGATACAATGCTTGAATTAACTAATATTAACTCAACCTTTAATCTAAATAATGGCGTAAAGATTCCATGTGTTGGCTATGGGACCTTCCGAACTCCCGCAGATGTTGCTGAAAAAGCAGTTAAAGAAGCGATTGCAACCGGGTATCGTCATATTGATACCGCTGCTGTATATGGTAACGAAGAAGCGGTTGGAAAGGGAATAAAAGACTCAGGAATCAACCGCCAGGACCTGTTTGTTACAAGTAAGCTATGGAACACTAATCGAGGCTATGAAGAGACTAAGAAGGCCTTTCAAGAAACGCTGGACCGTCTCCAGATGAATTACCTTGACCTTTATTTGATTCACTGGCCTGCTAATCAAAAGCAATTTGGTGATGAAGCTGCGAAAATTAATGCAGAAACCTGGCGAGCAATGGAAGACCTTTATAATGAAGGTAAGATTCGGGCAATTGGCTTGAGTAATTTTATGCCGCACCACATTGTTGAATTAATGAAGACGGCTAAAGTTGCTCCGGCGGTTGACCAGATTGAAGTTCACCCAGGCTGGCCCCATACTGAGGAGATTAAATACTTACAAGCGCATAATATCCTCGTTGAAGCTTGGGCACCACTTGGCGGTCAGGGAGCAGAAGTGATGAGCAACCCGACACTTTTGCAAATTGCTGATAAATATCAAAAGACCGCGGCTCAAATTTGCTTGCGTTGGATTTTACAGCAAGGTGTATTACCATTGCCAAAATCCGTTCATAAGGAACGAATGGTAAGTAACCAGCAGATTTTTGACTTTGAACTAACCGATGAAGAAATGCGGAAGATTAGTCTATTGCCAAACCTTGGTGGTCAGTGCGCTGATCCCGATGATGTCGACTTTTAAGGGGAAATACTATAATGGAGTTCATCAAGACTAACCCAAATATTGACTTATATGAAAATGTAGTTGAGACTACGAGCCAAGTAGTTACTCATCTCGTGATTCCACGTGGTAAAGAGATAGCAGAACATCATGCCCCGTACGATGTAATTGTTGTGCCGATAAAGGGAGCAGTTATTTTTGGCGATGTTGCTGGTAATCGCGAAGAAAAGCTTGTTCCTGGCGATCTTGTAAAAATGAAACCTAATGAACATCATTATTTAAAAGCAGTTGAAGATGCTGAAGTGATCGTAATTAAATCTAAACTAGCATAAAAACAAGCCGATTCCGTGTTTTCTAACGGGAAAGGCTTTTTTGATTGGCTTTTTAAGGTATAATTTTCTTGACTATTTTTAAGGGAGTAGAGTAATGAAGAATGCCTATCGTGCGTTTAAACAGTATTCCCGTCAGTTTAGAAATAACTGGCTTGAATACCTGATGTTATTTGGTGGTCTTGATTTAGTTAATCAGTTTGCGGTGATTCCATTTTTTCGGTGGATAACGACTTTTGTATTGCAAGCAGGGGAGATCCCTTTTGTTTCATATCAGAACATTATTATTATTTTAACGAAGCATCCATTAGTTGTTATTAGCCTAGTCGTTGAGTTGGCGTGCCTGCTGATTATTGTTTATGGTGAATTTATGCTCCTTCTTACTGGTTTTCGTGAAATTGGGTTGCCTGATTTTCGATGGCGCCAGATATTTAAGGAGACGCGTAAAACGATGTCCTTGCTGAACCTAGGCTCATTAATTTTATTGTTGGGATATTTCCTATTAGTAATTCCGTTTGCGGATATTATTTTTCGCACGCCGTTATTGGCAAAGATCCAGATCCCCCGGTTTATTATTGATTATTTGATGCGGAATGGATGGTTAATTAGCGGCTTGTTATTGTTCTATATAGCAATGTTCACGCTAGGGATTCGCTTGATTTTAACGATGCCGTTAATGGCTTACCAGCACCTTCGCTTAAGAGTAGCGATTCATCGTAGCTGGCAAATGACGAGTAATTTACGATGGGCGGCGCTTCTTGGTAAAATTGTCTTTGTAACGATTATTACCAGTGCTTTTACGATGTGTTTCTATATATTAATTTATCTGCTTCAAGTAGGATTAGATTTATTACCCGGGAAATTTCCCCTCTTTACTGCGATCTTTAATTTATCGATATTGCAGTTAGGGGGCGAATTGCTCGCAGTGTGGGCTGGAACAGTGGTTCTACTGGTAGTTGTTAATCCGTTAACGAGAATAAGTGAACTTGCAACTGCTTCTGAACACCCATCACGGGGTTTACTGGAAATATTTACCTTGATGCTCCTCGTGATTGGCTTGGCAACTGTTGCTAATAATACTTTTTACTTGCTAGGTCATGGGGTAAAAAGGCCGATTACGATCTCACACCGGGGCGTTGCCGAAGAAAATGGCGTTCAAAATACAATTCCGGCAATGGAAAAAACGATAAAATTAAAACCGGATTACATCGAAATGGACCTACACGAAACGAAGGACCATCAATTTGTAGTAATGCATGATGAAAATCTCAAGGAACTTGCTGGTGTAAATAAAACTCCGCATGAGCTAACGTTAAAACAATTAACTAATTTAACGGTTCGCGAAAACGGTCATTATGCTAAAATTGCAAGCTTTGATCAGTATTTAGCGGTGGCGGAAAAACATCACCAAAAATTACTAATCGAAATAAAAACTACTCCTCATGATTCAAAACAAATGCTTCAAAACTTTAACGCGCGTTATGGTAAACGGATTTTACGAGACCATGACCAAGTTCATTCGCTTGATTATAGCGTGGTAACAGGACTGAAGAAAATAAATCCGCGGTTAACTGTTTTGTATATTCAACCTTATAATTTTGGAAGTCCGCAGGGAGCTGCCGATGGGTATTCAATGGAATATTCAACGCTGAACCAGGACTTTATTACCCAAGCGCATTGGCAGCGACAGCCAGTATATGCGTGGACAGTTAATGAATCGGGAATTATGAAGCAGGTTATGTATAATCACGTTGATGGTATTATTACGGATAATCTTGGCGAATTAAACGCAACAATTAAGGAATTTACGAAAAAGCAGAGTTATGCTAATAGAATCTTAAATTATATTATTATCCTTCCGACAACTAGTGGGATTGAGCCGTAAAAAAACTTCCGCCGTTGACTTTAAGTCAATGGTGGAAGCTTTTTGTTTATCCTAAATTATGTTTTTTGAGTTGTTTCATAACCACTAGGGCAACGAGGCCGCCAATCATTCCTTGGATAAAGTTTGAACCTAAACTCAAGAAACCAGTAATTACATGATACATGACAGTGTTGCAGATGAAGTAAATGGCAATCATAATAATTGTTCCGGCTAAAATCGCTACCCATTTACCCCAAACAGTATTACCGTATTTCTTATATATCCAACCGCTAATAAATCCTTCTAAACCATGGGCTGCAAAAGAAAATAAAGCATCTTGCGGGAATCCTGAAATAAGATCGAGAAACATCCCGCCGAATCCGCCAACAATGGTTCCTGCTCCCGGACCAAGAAGCATTGCAGCAATAAATACTCCCGCATCGCATAAATTAACGTTACCATGAGTCCAAGGGATCGGAAAAAGAAAGAACCGCCCTAGGACAATTGTAAGTGCAAGAAGCATTGCGCCAATGATCGATCGCCGCAATCGAAAAGTTGATTCCATATTAAGACTCCTTTTTATGAGTTATGAGTAATTTTACAGTAATTAATAAAATTTTTCAGATAAAATTTTGGCTGCTTATTTATCTGTTGATCTTCTAAATTATTTATTTAAAACTTGACGTTAATATAATTTAATATTTAAACATTGTAATAAAGGCGATAATTGATTTTCTTCCGATAAACAATATTCCTATTTTATATATTGATAAAAATAATATTCCATGTATAATTAATTGTGAAAATTAGAACATGATATGAGGTGTACTTTATGAAGGTTATTATTGTTGGTTGTACACACGCGGGAACAATCACCGCAACACAGATTTTACAAAATCATCCAGAAACTGAAGTAACAATTTATGAGCGTAATGATAATGTTTCATTCCTTTCATGCGGGATTGCCGTATACTTGAGCGGTGATGTAGGTGACCCAGATGCAATGTTCTATTCTAGTCCTGCACAACTTGCCGAGATGGGAGCAACAGTTAACATGCAGCATAATGTTACTGATATTGATCCCAAGACAAAAACGGTAACAGTGACGGACCTTGTGACAGTTGAGACAAAGACCGACCACTATGATAAATTAGTTGATACAACTGGTTCCTGGCCAGTAATTCCACCAATTGAAGGTGTTGATGGTCCGCACGTTTATCTCTGCAAGAACTACCATCACGCAAAGGAACTCTTCAATGTAGCTAAAGATGCTCAACGGATCGTTGTCATTGGTGGAGGATATATTGGTGTTGAATTAGTAGAAGCCTACACACGCCAAAATAAGGATGTCACATTAATCGATGGCTCGCCACGGATGCTCCATAAGTACTTTGATCATGAGTATACTGATCGGATCCAAAAAGAATTTACTGATCATGGAGCGCACTTTGCGTTTGGTCAACGAGTAACCGGTTTTGAAAATCATGAAGACGGGGTTACTGTAAAAACCGATAAGGGAAGTTACGATGCTGATATCGCTGTCCTATGTGTTGGGTTCCGTCCAAATACTGACTTGCTAAAAGGCAAAGTTGAGATGCATGAAAACGGAGCAATCGTTACTAACGAATACATGCAATCATCAGATCCAGATATTTATGCTGCTGGGGATTCAACATCCGTTCATTATAATCCAACTGGTAAAGATGCTTATATCCCATTGGCCACTAATGCAATTCGGCAAGGAACGATTGTTGGAACGAACTTATTTGGCAATACCATGCGCGATATGGGAACTCAATCTAGCTCTGGATTAAACCTATATGGTACGACAATGGTTTCGTCTGGTTTAACTTTAGAAAATGCTAAAGAAGCAGGATTTGATGCTGCCGCCGTTACAATTGAAGATAACTACCGGCCAGAATTTATGCCAACAACGACGCCTGTGTTAATGACATTAGTTTGGGATAAGAAGACCCGTCAAATTCTTGGCGGACAATTTATGAGTAAGCATGATGTATCTCAATCTGCCAATATTATCTCGTTATGTGTTCAAGATAAGCACACAATTGATTATTTAGCATTTGTCGATATGCTTTTCCAACCACACTTTGACCGGCCATTTAACTATGTAAATATTCTTGGTCAGGCAGCGGTTAAGAAACAAGCTGAACTAAGTAAATAATTACCTTCGTGGAACTAAGAGATTACCGTTAAGGGTAACTGCTCTTAGTTCTTTTTTTATTAAAAGTGAAAAAACAAATTTTTTACGTATATATATTATAGAGGCCTCGCAAAATAGAACTTGAAGGAACTTATAATATGGATAGACAAAGATTAATTTCTTATGCGCGGAAAAAGTGGCAGGAAATGACGATTACTAGTGACCCGATGTTTGGGATGGTGATGGAGAATAAGGAGATTTGTCTAGGACTAATTAACCGTGCATTGCCGAAACTAAAAGCAAGAAAGATTATGCATTTAGTAACGCAGAAAGATGTTAATGTAGTGGCAGCGCATCGGGTACGATTTGACGTATTTGTTCAAGATGACCAGAATAATACGGTGGTAATTGAGATGCAGGTCAATAACAGGAAAAACCTTCCTGCCCGCTTGCGTTATTATCAGGAACAAGTTGACCATAGTTTGTTACGTGCGGGAGCAGATTATCGATTACTGGATAAATATCCGACCTACGTGATTATGTTTTGTGATTTTGACTATTTTGGTCGCGGATGGGCACGGTATGAATTTAAGATGAGTTGCACTCGTGATCATAAGTTAAAGTTTAGCGATAATCGAACAATAGTGGTATTTAACGCTTTGGCAAAAGAGTTTAAAAATGATGAAAAACCAATCAAAGATTTTCTTGCCTTAATGCGTGATCAAGGTGACAATAAAGATAGGTTTATAGCGCAGATTCAAAGAGAAGTTGATAAGGTCAAACAAGATCCGGAAAGGAGACAGGGCTTTATGAAGTACGAGATGTTAATGATGGATGCTAGACGTGAAGGACTTGAAGAGGGACGAGCAGAAGGACTTAAAAAAGGTCATGAAAAAGGACGTGCAGAGGGCATAAAGATTGGGGAGGCTAGAGTACGTGATAAAGGAATCAACACTCTCATTAAAAACCTGCAAGAATTAAATGTTAACCAAAGCATGATAAAACAACGAGTCAAGGATAGCTATGACCTAAGCGATGAGGAATTAGCAAAATATTTTGATTAACTAGGGTGAGCAGGCTCGCTGCAATGACTTTGTTTTTAGTTAGATAAGATATTAAAAAACGACTTATATTTACTCAATTAATGCAAATATAAGTCGTTATTTGTTAGAAGTCACCATTCATAATTGAATCTTTCACAATCATATAATCTACTTTACGAATAGCTTCGAGATCACGACCGCCAGAGTATGAAATAGAGGACTGTAGATCTTCTTGCATTTCGGTTAAAGTATCTTTAATTGAACCGCGATATGGGACGAGCATTTGTTTTCCTTCGACGTTACGGTATGCGCCCTTTTGAACTTCAGATGCAGAGCCCCAGTATTGTTTATACTTTTTCCCATCGATATTAATAACATGACCAGGAGATTCCAAGTGACCAGCGAGCAATGAGCCGATCATGACCATTGAAGCCCCGAAACGAACGGATTTAGCGATGTCGCCATTATGTCTAATTCCGCCATCTGCAATGATTGGTTTACGAGCAGCCTTTGCACACCAGCGAATTGCAGATAATTGCCAGCCTCCAGTACCAAAACCAGTCTTTAACTTGGTAATACATGCCTTACCAGGACCGACTCCGACCTTAGTTGCATCTGCACCGGCATTCTCGAGATCACGGACAGCTTCAGGAGTTGCAACGTTACCTGCAGTGACGAAAGTATCAGGAAGCTGTTCTTTAATGTATTTAATCATTTTAATTACAAAATCAGAATGACCATGGGCAACATCAATTGTGATATATTCTGGAATTAATTGTTCGGATTTTAGCTGATCAATAAATTTGTATTCATTATCTTTTATTCCAACAGAAATCGAAGCATACAAGCCTCTATCATGCATTGCCTTAATGAATGCTGCCCGTTTATCCGGTTCAAAACGATGCATGACATAATAATAACCATTTTGGGCAAGCCAAATAGCTAGATCCTCGTCAATAACACTCTCCATATTAGCAGGAACAACAGGGATTTTGAATGTGCGCGGACCGAACTTCACACTTGTATCAGCCTCTTTACGACTCTTAATTACACATTTATTAGGCACCAATTGAATATCATCATAATCAAATGTTCTCATTAGGGCAGCAGCTCCTTTTCAAAAATTACCGTAATCATTATGCATTAAAATATGATGTGCGTCAACAAAAGAGCGTACATTTAGTTAATGCTAATAAAAAATAGTTCGATAAAACGGTTGACGATAGGAAATTAATTCGGTAGAATAGCGAAGTAAAAACGTTAATTTTAGAAAACTAAACCATGAGGTGAAATTAAATGTCATCAGTTGTTATTGTTGGTAGTCAATGGGGCGATGAAGGAAAAGGTAAGATGACCGATTACCTGAGCCAAGAGGCAGACGTCGTAGTCCGTTCACAAGGTGGTAATAATGCCGGTCATACAATTGCCTTTGATGGTAAGAAGTTCGCGTTACGCCTTGTTCCATCTGGTATTTTTGCTAAGGATAAATTAGCAGTAATTGGAAACGGGGTAGTTATTAACCCGCCTGCATTGCTAAAAGAATTGCATTATCTTCAAGACAACGGGATCGATATTTCAGGCTTACGTATTTCCAGTCGTTCCCATATTACATTCCCATACCACATTCTCCTTGATAAATGCCAAGAAGAAGCAAAGGGTGATCACAAGGTTGGAACAACGAAGAATGGTATTGGCCCCACTTACATGGATAAGGTATCACGAGTTGGTATTCGGATGTGTGACTTACTTGAAAAGGATACATTCAAAGAAAAACTTGAACGTAATTTAGCTGAAAAGAATGAACTTTTCACTAAGCTTTACCATGTTGACCCAATTAATTTTGATGATATCTTTGAAAGCTATTACGAATACGGCCAAGAATTGAAACAATATGTTACTGATACAGCACAAATTGTTAACGATGCCCTTGACCAAGATAAGAAAGTTCTGTTTGAAGGTGCGCAAGGGGTTATGCTTGACGTTGACCAAGGAACATACCCATACGTAACAGCTTCAAACCCAATCGCTGGTGGGGTATGTACTGGTGTTGGCGTAGGCCCTAATAAGATTGAAACGGTTGTTGGAATTTGTAAGGCATATTCTACTCGTGTTGGTGCCGGTCCATTCCCAACTGAATTAACAGATGAAATTGGTGATCAAATTCGTGAAACCGGTCATGAATATGGAACTGTAACTGGCCGTCCGCGTCGTGTTGGTTGGTTTGATAGCGTAGCAATGCGTCATGCCCGCCGTGTTTCAGGAATTAGTTGCCTTAGTCTTAACTTGCTTGATGTTTTGACTGGTTTAAAGACTGTTAAGATCTGTACTTCATATAAGCTTGATGGCAAACAAATTGATTACTACCCAGCTAGCTTGAAGGAACTGGAACGTTGCGAACCAGTTTACGAAGAACTTCCAGGTTGGGATGAAGATATCACTGGTGCTAAGCAATTTGAAGATTTGCCTATCAATGCGCAAAACTACTTGAAGCGGGTAAGTGAATTATCAGAATCACCACTTGCGACTGTTTCTGTTGGTGCTGACCGGATTCAAACAATTATTGTTAAGGATCCATGGGAGTTAGCACATAAGTAAAAAAAGAGCTTCTAACGTTTACATTTTTGAGCGTTAGAAGCTTTTTATCTAAATGATGAGTTCAATAACTAGGAAGATTGACAGCAACGCGATTGACCCTTAGAATAATAATAATACTTAAATGGTGGTTCCCGTTAGCTTCTTAGGTATATGGGAAGACTCAGGTGAATTTCTGGATCCTTCCTGCAATAGCGGAGGGTCTTATTATTTTAGAAGATTTTAAATTAAGGAAGTGACATGATGGCTCATGAGATTGTAGACGGCTCAAGTATGCAACGTGCATTGACCCGGATTACTTATGAGATTATCGAACAAAATAAAGGTGTCGATAACTTGGTATTTGTTGGAATTAAGACGCGGGGAGTGTACTTAGCGAAGCGCTTGGCAAAGCGACTTAACCAATTAGAAAATGTTGAAATTCCGGTGGCGGCGCTTGATGTTTCTCTTTATCGTGATGACCGTCATGTACCAGATCCACATCAAGAACCGACAGTAAAAACTGACCAATTAGATATTGATATTACAGATAAACATGTCATTTTGGTAGACGATGTACTATTTACTGGGCGGACAGTCCGAGCAGCATTGGATGCTTTAATGGATATGGGGCGGCCAAATCGAATTTCACTTGCAGTCCTTGTCGATCGGGGACACCGTGAATTGCCTATTCGTCCTGATTTTGTCGGGAAGAACATTCCAACAGCGATGAACGAGACTGTCCATGTTGCGGTTGAAGAATACGATGGTCATGAAGACGTCACAATTGAACATAATTAACAACTAGGGGCTTAGGAATAGCCTCTTTTTTCTACTTAAAGTCAAGTCATATCAGCATTTAGTGACTGTATTGACCTGACTTTTTTTATCTAATATTTCTCCACCAGTCAACAGTAGCGTATTCGCTAAATACACGCGTCCCAAATTTTTTGCGGAACCAGCGAACCTGCTGAGGCGTAAAGCCGCGACAGACAAAAGGCAGCTTTTCCCAATGGCGGTAAAGCTCGTAAAGCAAGAGAATATACTGCTCTTTTGTAATGTCTTGGGGCGCAATTTCACTGACCATGGTGGTAGATATTCCGGTACCGAGTGCGGGAAATGTATCGAGGCTGATTTTATACATTGGATGATCGCCAATATTAGTAGTAAAAACCATCAGTGCCTGCTTTTGTCGTGGACGATAAATCTCTTCAATGCGCCGGTTAATTTTTTGTACTCGGCGTTTTGTTGGATTTAAAATGATATTTCTCATACGAATGCCTCTAATCGAACATCTGTTTTGAAATAGTATATCATAAGAAAACTTATCGATAAATGCTTACTTTTTATTTACTTATTTTTAATAAATAGTTATTATAAAACTTATGCATAAATTGAGAGAGGAGAAAACGATGAAAAAGCCGATTATTGGAATATCAGGCTCACGGATTATTAAGCAACAAGGTCCATGGCCGGGATATTACCGTAGTTATGTTAATGAAGATTATGTTGATTCAGTAATTCAAAATAACGGGGTTCCTTATATTATTCCATTTAATGAAGACCCGGAAGTAACAGTTATGCAGGTTAAAAACGTTGATGGGCTGATTTTGTCAGGCGGTCATGATATTGATCCGCGTCTTTACGGCGAAGAATCCTTGCCTAAAATTGACGAGATCTGGCCTGCTCGTGATAGTTTCGACATGTTATTACTACGAGAAGCAGAGAAACAGCAAAAACCGGTATTGGGAATTTGTCGTGGCGCACAATTAATTAATGTTGCCCATGGCGGTTCACTCTACCAAGATTTTAGTTATCGTGAACAATTGACATTAAAACATAGCCAGGGTCACACTCCTGATCTTGAAACACAATCAGTAGTTCTAGAACCGAAAAGCTATCTTGCAAAGTTATTTGGTAAAAAGGAACTGAGTGTAAACACTTTTCACCACCAATTAATCAAAGAGGTAGGAAAGGGCCTTAACCCTGTTGCGCACGCGAAAGATGGGGTTATTGAAGCCGTTGAAAATAATGATGGTTCATTGATCGGCGTCCAATGGCATCCAGAAATGCTTCATCGTAGCGATCCAGAAATGAACAAACTATTTATTGATTTAATTAAGAAGTCAGCGAAAGAAGGATAAAAGGGATGACAAAGACAAAACTAGGCTTTTGGTCTATCGTATTGTTAGCGATTAATTCAATCATTGGGTCGGGGATTTTCTTAACCCCGGGATCGGTTGTTTCAATGGTCGGAACTAAGGCACCTTTAGCTTATTTCTTTGCGGCAATTTTCGCATCAATTCTTGCAATTACATTTGCTGCCGCTGCTAAATATGTCAACAAAAGCGGGGCAGCTTACTCGTATGCCAAAGCGGCATATGGGGAGAACATGGGCTTTTACATGGGGGTTGTTCGGTTCTTTTCAGCCTCAGTTGCTTGGGGTGTAATGGCGGTCGGTGTTATTCGGACGACTTTTTCTATTTTTGGCTGGAACCAGTCATTTTGGAATATCACCCTTGGCTTTATTGTCCTAATGTTGATTATTATGATAATTAATATGATGGGAAGACGGGTATTTACGGTTATTAATGACTTATCAACGATTGGTAAGTTAGGTGCGCTTGCCCTAATTATTGTAGCGGGGATAGTTGTTTTACTTAAAACCGGAGCTAACCATTTTAATGAGCTTAACGATATGACAACTAGCACCGGCAAACCATTAATCCCAGCATTCACAACGTCTGGATTCGTAATGGCAGTGATTTCTGCATTCTATGCCTTTACCGGATTTGAAGCAGTTGCTACTGGTTCGGAAGATATGAAAGAACCAGAGAAAAATTTACCCCGTGCAATTCCACTGGCGATCCTCGTGATTGCACTTGTTTATATTTGTACAATTGCAGTAGCGATGATGGTAAATCCTGCTGCGATGGTTACAACAAAACAGGTTGTTGCATTGGTCGCAATCTTTCATAATAAAGTATTACAAGATGTGATTCTTGTAGGTGCTATTATTTCGATGTTTGGGATTAATGTCGCTTCTTCTTTCCATACACCGCGAGTATTAGAAGCAATGGCTAATGAAAACCAGGTGCCGCAATTTATTGCTCGGCGAACGAAGCGAAATTTCCCATTAGTTTCATTTGTAATTACATTAGTGTTGGCAATGGGGATTCCGATGGCGTTCCAATATAATTTGCCAACGATTATCGTTATTAGCGCAACGGTGCGGTTCTTTGAGTTTATTGTTATCCCGCTAGGAGTTATTCGCTTCTATCGGGGAACAAATCGTGAAGAAATCCTACCAGCTAACAAACATTTCTTTACTGATGTGATTTTACCAATTCTTTCCGTCGTTATTACTGTCTTCTTACTGCTTCGTTATGATTGGGTAAGTGAATTTAGTATTAGGCATAACGGACAATTGGTGCCAAATTGGTTTGCGATTTTTGGAATGCTTTTTGGCTTTATAATTTTACCGTTAATCTTATTCTGGCTAACGAGACGTGAACGGGCGGAAAACGAAAAATAAATAAAACAAAGACTCTACAGAATTAAAAAGTGTTCAACGACTGCACAATCGTTGAACACTTATTTTTTAGATAATAACAGTAGCGGATATCGCACATTATCGGCTACTAATTAAATGGACGTTTTGTCCGATTGAAGAGCCTAATGAAAAAAGCAACCATTGGCACCACCCTAGAAGAAAGAACTGTTAAGTTTTGGGAGTTTATTTGAAATTATCCTTATTAAAATGAGAAAAAAGATAAGGATATAAAAATAGATTCTTTTCTTCAAAGTTGTCTTTATCGTTAGAATTTCAATTCAGGTGTATCTTAACACCTTATTTATCACTTGTTAACAGTATTGAGAGATTATGCACCAATAGTGTAAAAGTTCCACTAAAAATATATTTTCTTTAGCTGAGGATCAATTTTTACTATTTTTTAACTTGAAATAGTATTATGCTAAAGTACTAGGAGGTAAAAGATGGATATTCGCAAGATTAATACGTTAAATCGAATAAAAGAAGGATTCATTGCCGTTCTAGATTCTAAAAAACTGTCTGAAGTTACTACAAATGATATTGTAAATAGTGCGGAGATCAGTAAGAAAACCTTCTACAATTACTATCAAAATAAACATGAACTTCTTCATGATATAGAAGATGAATTATTAAATAAGTTACGACAAGCGTTGATAACTGATCGAGAGACTTTAAAGAATGACAATCATCTTCCGGATGCTGATGAGATCAAGAATTTAGCTGGTGTTGCTTTTAACCAGACTTTATCATTTTGCAATGAGAACAAGCATTTCTTGGTAAACTTGCTTTCTTCAAATGGTGACATGCAGCTTTATCAAATGATTGTCGAGTTAGCAAACGACGAATTTGATGCTCGTGTCCCATATTTATTTGGTGATATTGATATAAGCAAGGCTGATGTCAAGTCACCGTTACCATTTGCGTTTATTAAGACGCTCTACATCAATACTATTGTCAATTTATTGATGTTATGGGGTGCGGCGCCTGATTCCTTAAGCATTAATGAAATTAAATCGATTGCTGGTTTAGTTCAAACTAAGTCTCCGGTAGAATTGATTGAAATTTATAAGTCATATTCAGAGTAAAAAAATCCGTTCAAATAGGTAATTTAGCCTTATTGAACGGATTATATTTTTTATTAAAAAAGCAGTTAATCGATTTTTCGCGACCACTGAAATTTAAGAGCAACGTTTTCCAATCCAAGAACATGGCGAATAATTAAGGCACCAGCTCCAAGTAATGAGACGTATTGTGACCCGTTAATAATCTTTAAGGGCACCTGATACTCATACTCTTGGAGTTTTTTGTTAAGTTTAAGAGTAAATGCAGGCATAACTTCTAGCAATGGCGAATTGATGTAGATTCTTTCGGGACCGTAAAGATAAGTTAAGTTAATAATGAGCTGACTGAATATTTCTACAGTATTATTAAGCACTTTCTCAACTTTTGCATTGGGATGCCGAGTTAATTGGTGAATTTCGCGATAAGAAAGATTACTATGTCCGGTTGCCTTTTCTAACTGCTGCTGGATAAAATCAACTGAGCAATAATCACCGACTTCTTGCAGTTTTCCTTGTTGATTGGGGACTTTTACACTTCCTAATTCACCAACCATTCCACGAAAGCCGCTGAATAATTGATGATTTGCAATAATACCGATTCCAGGGCCGCGATGAACGCTAAGGACAATGAAATTTTTGGGTGTTGATTGATTTGCATAGTCCCGCTCAAAAATAGCAGCCAGATTAGCTTCGTTTTCGATTAAGACAGGTACACCGTAATGTTTTTCATAATATTCTCGTAAATCAATACCATTTAGTGGAAAATAGGGAGAATGGATTACCTTATTGTGATCTACTACGGCATGAATTGAAAAACTAATTCCTAATAAGCCTCGTTCAGTTGCATATTTATCCTTTGCTTTTTCAAGTGCCTGATTAATTAAGTTCATTACAGTTAAGATTTCATGATTTGCTAAATCAATGCGGTGATAACTAAGCTCATGTCCTGCCATGTTAAGGAACATAATATGAAGATGTGCATAGGTAATATTAAAACAAGCAACGTAACCATAATTTTCGTTGAAACGATAAATCTCTGGTTTGCGTCCGCCGCTTTCTGTTGATGAGCCGCGGCCAATGCGTTTGATGTAATTACGGTCATCAAGTTCCTTAAACAGTGATGAGATTGTTGATTTATGGAGACCAGTATTACGAGCAATATCAGCGCGTGAAATGGCAGAGTGATTAAATAGTTCTTTTGTAACTGCCTTTAAATTAATAGTTCGCGTTAAATCATGATTATTATTTTTGTCCATGACTGGCCTCCGTAAATAAAAAAGCGGGAGTAGAAAAATAACTCTATTCCCACTAGAATTTGTAAGATTCGATTGTTGTATTTTGAGTAAGAGAATAAGTTGAAACACTATAATTGTACTGATTGAATCTTATCCGTCAAGTCGAAGGTCTTAACCTGATCATCAAGATGGACAAATAATTTTGGCAATTGGTTCATTGCAGAAGTATCAACAGTTATTTTATCGCCATTACGCGAAACAGAAACTTGACCGTGATGATTTCCTTCTTCATCGACAATGTCTTGGGTGTGAGTACCTTCTGTTGGCTGATAAACATGAAGCTCTGGGGCAGTTAAGTAATCATATTTAGCGTGCTCTGCGTTAGGATTAGTAAGAAGAATGGCATTTTGTCGAGCAAGGAGAGGCAAAGTCATGTAATCAAATTTTTCGTTAATCCATTGACCAGTTGAAATATTGTAGGACTTATTTGTTAAGATATTTGTCCACTTACCAGTTGGTAGGTAATACTTAGCTTCACTACGGTCATTAAAGATTGGTGCAACTAATAATTGTGAGCCAAGCATATACTGCGTACTAATTGTTTCAGCGCCTTGATCTGCTGGGAATTCCATAAACATTGGCCGCATCATTGGGTACCCATGTTCGTGCGTTTCAACTGCTTGCTCAAACAGATATGGCATTAGTGAAAGCTTATTTTTAACGAATTTACGAGAAACGTTGACGGCTTCTTTGTCGTAATGCCAAGGAACACGGTATTCAGAACTACCATGATAACGGCTGTGAGTAGAAAGAAGGCCGAATTGGGTCCACCGTTTATAAAGATCGCTAGGACAGTGGTCATTAAAACCACCGATGTCATGGCTCCAGAAACCAAACCCAGAACTCATAAAGGAAAGGCCTCCACGAAGAGAAGCAGCCATTGAGGTGTAACGAGAATCACTATCACCACCCCAGTTAACAGGGAACTGCTGAGTGCCAACCGTAGCTGAACGCGCAAAGACAACTGCTTCTTTTTCACCTTTAACTTCTTTAATGGCATTAAAGACAGTTTGATTATAGAGGAATGTATAGTAGTTGTGCATTCTCTTAGGATCAGAGCCGTCAAAGTAAACTGCATCTTTAACAGGAATTCGCTCTCCAAAGTCAGTCTTAAAGGCATCGACGCCCATATTCAATAGGTCTTTAAGATAACTTTGATACCATTTAACTGCATTAGGATTTGTAAAGTCGACAAATGCGTTTCCAGCTTGCCATCGGTCCCATTGCCATGGATTCCCGTCTGGACGCTTAATTAGATAGCCTTGATCGCGAGCTTCTTTAAATAATCGTGACTTTTGGCTAATATATGGGTTTAGCCAAACGCAGACTTTAATGCCGCGGTCATGAATTTTTTTAATTAGGCCAGCAGGATCTGGGAACATATCTTTGTCCCATTCAAAACTTGTCCATTCGAAACCTTTCATCCAGAAACAATCAAAATGAAAGACATCTAATGGAATATTATTTTCTTTCATTTTATCAATAATATTAAGGACTGTTTCTTCACTGTAGTCTGTAGTAAAGGAAGTAGTGAGCCAAAGTCCGAATGACCAAGCTGGTGGAAGAGCGGGTTTTCCGGTTAGGGAAGTGTAATTAACAAGGATGTCTTTAGGAGTAGGACCATAAATAACATAGTATTGGATACTTTGCCCTTCCACACTGAATTGAACTTTATCGTTGTATTCAGATGCTACTTCAAATGATACTGTTTCAGGTTGGTCGACAAAGACTCCGTATCCACGGTTAGTAAGGTAGAATGGAATGTTCTTATATGTTTGCTCGCTTCCAGTTCCACCGTCCTTATTAACTGTATCAACGGTCTGCCCGTTCTTAACAAAGTGAGTAAATCTTTCGCCTAAACCGTAAACATATTCACTAACATCAAGATCGAGTGCTTCACGCATATAATGTTTGCCCGATTTTCTGTCGGTAATTTCTCCTTGCATACCAGGTTCAGAAGAAGTTAATAATTTACCATTGCCCCTGAACTGCATCTTAAAGGGTTGCTTGCCTAGTGGAATAGTTACCACAAGATCACCGGATTTTACAGTGAAGTGGTCATTTTCTTTAATATCGGCATCCATTGGAACGTGCTGGTCGTTAATGTGGAAACTAGGCTGTTTTGGAAATTGATCGAAATGAGTCAATTTAATACCAAGGACGTTTTTTAATGGTGACGTAACATCAATTGTTGTTGCCCCGACATCGGTAGTTTGATCACGGTTGTTAACAGCTTTGTAAGGTACAAAAATAGTAGCTTTTTTATTATCATCACTAATACGATAATCATAGACCTGTGCTGGTGAATTAATATCAAAATTATCTTTTATTAGCCATAAACCATTTGTAAATTTCATAAGTATCCTCCTTGATTAGTTTGTCTACGATAAAAACTAACTGAATACAACTAGATTGTAAAATTTAATGTAAACGCTGTCAAGTGAAAAAATATAGAATTAAATTTACAACATATGCCTTTAATGTAGATAAAAGCGGAATTGTTATTATTTTTATTCTCCACCCAAGAAAGCGCTTGCAAAAATAAAACGAAAATGCTAGTATGTGTTTGTCTAAACAAACAACAAACAGTTGGACTTATGCAATTATTTTAAGAGGTGCTTATTATGGATAAATCTTCAGGAACAAACAAAGAAGTGCATATGCCTAATCTTGTTCATTGGCCTGAACGAATTAGTTATGCGGCTAGTGATTTTGCATGTAACATTTCTTTTAGTTTAATTTCAAATTTCTTGATGTTCTTTTATACGGATGCATTTGGGATTACTGCGGCAACCGTTGGAACACTATTCTTAGTTGCACGATTAGTTGATGCAGTTGATGGTCCATTCTGGGGAATTTGTATCGACCATACCCATACGCGGTGGGGAAAATCCCGACCGTATTGGTTATGGTTTACAATCCCATATTCAATCTTTTGTGTTTTAGTTTTTACAACACCAAATATGAGTTTGGAAGGTAAAATTATTTGGGCTTATATTACCTATATTGGTGTTGATGTTTTATACTCAGCGGTTAATATCCCAATTACATCAATTTTGCCAAATTTAACTAATAATCCTAATGAACGGGTTACTTTAAGTACAATTCGGCAGTTCTTTGGTACAGCTGGCGGAACATTAGTTTCTGTTCTAGCTTTACCAATGGTTAATGCTTTCGGTCATGGTAATGAACAAAAAGGGTTCTTTATCTCTAGTATTATCCTTTCTATCGTTGGTTGCGTATTATTGCTGAATACGTTTGCCAATACTCGTGAGCGAATTCAAACTAAGGAATCAAAACAGGCTTTACCGATAAAAACATCTCTCAAAGCGTTGAAGCATAACTGGCCATGGGCAGTTATTATTTTCATCAACTTTATTTACTGGATGGGAATGCAAACTCGTAATCAAGTCACGGTATATTTCTTTAAGTACAATATGAATGCAGCCTGGCTAACTTCGATTATGCTTGGACTTCAATTGGCAGCATTAATTACTGTTGCAATCACGCCATGGTGCTCAAAGAGATTTGGAAAGCGGAATACAATGTTAGCCGGAATGCTTATCGCTATTGCTGGTCAGTTTGTAATGTATCTTGGTGCTAAAACGTTAAGTGTTGGTACAATCATTGCTGCAAATATTATTGTTAACTTGGGTACGGGACTTGTATCTGGATTAATTGCCGTTATGCTTGCTGATGCCGTTGATTATGGTGAATGGAAGAATGGTGTTCGTGCAGAAGGAATTGTTACTTCATTCTCAAGCTTTAGTGCCAAATTTGGTATGGGTATTGGTGGTGCCGTTACTGGTTGGATTTTAAGTATGGGTGGTTATGTTGCTAACCACGCTCAGACAACATCATCTCTCAATGCCATTACTACTAACTATGTTTGGGTTCCGATGATTGGTTTTGCTCTTTCAGCTGTTGCCCTTCTTTTCTACAAAGTTGATTCGTTTGAAGGTAAGATGCAATCTGATTTGCGTGCAAAACATGAACGTGAACGCCAACAAGAAAAGTAAACAGTGATTTGGGAGGGCCGAGTTAGTCCTCCTATTTACTTATTGTGTGAGGGGATGAGATACGTGAAAAAAGATTATCTAAGCATTGATGTAGGTGGCACTGAAACAAAATACGGAATTTTAGATCGATCAGGAAACATAATATACCATTCCAAAGTTTCTACACCTAAGGAAGAACTTTCATCATTTTTGGTGATAATTGATAATTTAGTTCAAAAATATTATGACCAAATTCGTGGAGTAGCCTTTAGCGTCCCTGGACGGGTTAACCCTATTACTGGTGAAATTGGTCTCGGTGGTGCCCTTCCATATCTTGATGGCGTTAACTTGGTTGATCATTTACACAATAAATTTGGTAAAGGATTGATCGTTAGTGTGGAGAATGATGGGAAAGCAGCCGCGTTGGCAGAATTATGGTTAGGCAATTTGCGCAATGAAAAAAATTGTGCGGCAATCGTTCTTGGAACTGGTGTTGGAGGCGGGATAATTCTTGATGGGCACCTTTATCGTGGTTCGCATTATCAAGCTGGCGAGTTAAGTTTTGTTGCATTTAAAAATGGTAAAGATAAATATGGGAACGTCGGGTCAGCGGTCTTGATGATTAATCAAATAGCTAAGTATTATCATTTGCCAGATATTAATGATGGCCTTGCAGTATTTGATTTAATAAATCATCGTGACAAATATGCTTACAAAATATTTAAGAAATATTGTTGGAAAATAGCTAACCTAATTCTTAATATTCAAGCTGTTCTTGACTTGGAGCGCTATGTTATTGGTGGTGGAATCAGTGCTCAACCGATTGTTGCCGACACAATTGCAGCAGAATATCAAAAACTATTAGTAAAGTTGGATTTAACTAACATTCCACGACCAGCGATTATGAAAGCTTATTTTGAAAATAATGCTAACTTGTACGGTGGCGTTTATAACCTTTTGCTTCAAGTTAACGGAGAGTTGGAGGAAAACTAAATGTACAGTACAGATTATCCCCAATCATTTCCTGCCGGATTTTTATGGGGTGGCGCAAGTGCAGCTACCCAAATTGAAGGTGGATGGAATGTTGATGGCAAAGGTTTATCCGGCGCAGAATGCATCATTGCCGGTGGACAAAAAAATTCTACACAAGACAATGTAACAAAAAAAGATCTTTTACTAGCAGTGAAAAGTCAATCAGAAATGAAATATCCGAAGCGACATGGAAATGATTTTTATCATCGCTACAAAGAAGATATCCAATTGATGGCTAAAATGGGGTTTCAAGCATATCGATTGTCAATCTCTTGGTCACGTATTTTCCCTCATGGAGATGATGAAAAGCCGAACGAAAAAGGCTTGGAGTTTTACGATCGGATTTTTGATGAATTACATCGGTATAATATTGAACCGGTAGTCACGCTTTTTCATTATGATACCCCGGTTGCGTTGACCTTTAAGTATAACGGCTGGGCAGATCGAAAAATCATCTCAGCGGCGACCAGATATACTCAATTAGTATTAAAACGTTACAGTGATAAAGTTCGTTATTGGATGACTTTTAATGAAATAAATACCGGAACAACAGGCTTTCACGCGACGGGTGCAGTTGATAGTGATCTTTCAAAACATGAACAATTGCAGTTACGTTATCAAGCACTTCACCATCAATTTATTGCGAGTGCTATTGCAACAAAGCAATTACACCAAATAAATCCGCAGGCTAAGATGGGGTGTATGATTGGCCGTGACCAAACCTATCCTGCAACGGCTAATCCTAGTGATAGTATCCTAGCTCAGCAAGAAGACCGTCTAAATTTGTTTTACCCTGATGTGCAAATCCGCGGCGAATATCCTGAGTATATGAACCGATATTTTAAGGATCATGGTATAAAAATTAAAATGAAACCAGACGATCAACAATTATTAAAGAAAAATACGGTTGATTATTTAAGTTTTAGCTATTATACGTCAAGAGTATCTAATAGTCGTCCAACCAGTAGTGATAAGAAAATAACAGTTAATATGGCGAATGGGTTTAATAATCCTTATCTTGAGGGAACACCGTGGGGATGGCTAATAGATCCTGTAGGGTTGAGAGTAACACTCAATGAGTTTTGGGATAGGTATCATGTTCCACTATTCATTGTTGAAAATGGGCTAGGAGCAGTAGATCAATTAACTAATGACCGAAAGATTCATGATGATTACCGGATTAATTACTTACAAAGTCACTTGGAACAGGTAAAAGAAGCAATCAAAGATGGTGTGAATTTAATTGGCTATTTGATGTGGTCACCAATTGACTTAGTATCGTTCTCTACTTCAGAAATGAAAAAAAGATATGGCTTGGTATATGTTGATCTTGATAATGACGGGAACGGATCACTTAACCGTATTCCTAAAGACTCGTTCTATTGGTATCGACAGGTAATTAAAACAAATGGACTTAAATTGTAGGAGTGAGAAAAATGTATGCAACAGACTATCCAAAAACTTTTCCGGAAAATTTTCTTTGGGGCGGTGCAACGGCTGCTAGTCAAATTGAAGGAGCTTGGAATATTGATGGAAAAAAACTTTCTGGAGCTGAATGTATTAAAGGAGCTAAGAAAGGAAACATTAACTCAACATTAGATGATGCAACGTTAAGGAGTATTACCGAAGCTGTTAATAGCGATTCAGAAAAAGAGTATCCCAAACGTCATGGGAATGATTTTTATCACCACTATAAAGAAGATATTCGCTTGTTAGCAGATATGGGATTTAAGGCATTTCGGATTTCAATTGCATGGTCAAGAATTTTCCCTAATGGTGATGAATTAACGCCAAATGAAAAGGGCTTGGAGTTTTATGACCGTGTTTTTGACGAAATGCGTAAATATAATATTGAACCAGTAGTTACACTATCACACTATGAAATGCCGATTGGATTAACCCTCAAATATAACGGGTGGGCTAGTCGCCAAGCAATTAGTGACTTTACTCGATATACGGAAACAGTATTTAGAAGATATAAGGACAAAGTTAAGTATTGGATGACATTTAATGAAATAAATACCGGAACAACAGGCTTTCATGCGACTGGAGCACTAGAAGATGGATTGAAGACAGAAAATGAAAAATTACAGTTGCGCTATCAAGCGCTTCACTATCAGTTTGTAGCGAGTTCGTTGGCAACAAAACAGCTTCATGAAATTATTCCAGGAGCGAAAATGGGTTGTATGCTGGCACGAATGCAGACGTATCCGGCTACATGCAATCCGGCTGATGTGGTGATGGCACAAAAAGTAGACCGGTTAAATTTATTTTTTACTGACGTTCAAGTATGCGGTGAATATCCTGAATATATGAACCGATACTTTGCAGAACATAATATTACAATTAAAATGTTGGCGAATGACCAACAAATTTTGAAGAAATATCCGGTTGATTACCTAAGCCTTAGCTACTATATGTCTAGTGCAACAACGGCCAAAGAGGTTAATGATTTAACTGCTGAGGCCACTGGAAATCAGCATGCGGTTCGTAATAAATACTTGAAGACAACACCGTGGGGATGGCAAATTGATCCGCAGGGATTACGAATTGCATTAAATACTCTATGGGATCGTTACCGCACACCATTATTTGTCGTGGAAAATGGAATGGGTAGTTATGACAAAATTAGTGAAGATGGTAAAGTTCATGATGATTATCGAATAAGTTATTTGCGGGCACATATTGAGCAGATGAAAGAAGCTGTTAAAGATGGGGTTCAACTAATGGGATATCTCACGTGGGCACCAATTGACCTTGTTTCATTTTCAACTTCACAAATGAGTAAACGCTATGGCTTTGTATATGTGGATCTTGATGATGATGGAAATGGAACGTTGGAGAGAATGCCCAAAGATTCATTTTATTGGTATAAAAAAGTAATCGCGACAAATGGCGAGAATTTAGATTGATTAATATAGAAAATTGAACCCCTAGTAGCTGACATAAGCGTCAGTATACTAGGGGTTCATTAGTATTTATATTACTTATCTTTCCAATATCGTGACCGTGTCAGCAATTCTCGTGAGCGTTGGTCAGCGGGACGATAGCCTTTATTAAATAAGTGTCGGAAGTACATCATGTTATAGAAAAAGCCAAAGAAAACAGATGGCCATGGGAACTGTACCAGGCTATTAAGCCCAAAGAAGAGGGCAACTAGTCCATAGTCAAGGGTTAGCACAATCATTAAAATAAAATTGTAATAGTCAGCACGGAAAAGAGCTGGCAGTGGGCCAAACCAAAGAGTTGTCCATGAAAAGCCGACTTTGGCAATTCGGATATCCCCCTGGTCATTAACGATTTTAGCGTAATTCGGTGGTAGGGGGAGATTGTTTAAGTTAAACGGATTTTGGTTATCATTATTATTGTTATTACCAAATGGGTTTTGCATATCTCGTCCACTTCTTTCTATAAATACTAATATTAACACATTGCACGGTTGATAGGAAACGTCTAGCAAGCTTTCAAGGAATATTAACAATTATATGGTAAACTCAAAGTGATAACCATGAAAGGGGAAATAGAGAATGCTTTTTTTCCTAAACGATAATATTCAAAGAAATAAATCTGGGATCGAGCACGCGCAGATTAAACGCTTGCACTTATTTGAAAAGTACCACCAGCCTGCTAAAATCGTTACACGTCAATATTCAAATGAACTTCATTTGGTTACGAACGAAGCAGGAATTAATGACCATGATTTTGTGAATTTATTTGATTATTTCCAAGAAGCTTGTGATGTTCCGCAAAAGAATATTCGCATTAAGGATATTCCGGTTAACCCGCGCTGGGAACGAAAAGCTGATGGAATTAATTATAATTATTATCAAAATGGTAAACGAATTCTCTATATCCGCCGTCGAAGCGATACTGACCGCCGGGTGATTAACTTACAATACTTTGATCATTTTGGGAAATTGCTAAAAGTCAGCTGGTTTGATAGTCGGGGGTTCATTTCGGTAGAGCAGCTTTATGACTGGGAAGGGAAAATGGCTACAGAAAACTACTACCGTCCTGATGGTTCTCTTGCTATTCAACTCACTCACCAAAAAGATAAGCGGGATAAGGAGATCAAAACGTACCACCTCTTTAACTATCACGGACATGATTATCATTTTAGTGATTTCGAACAATTGACGCGGTTCTTCCTTGATGAACTGGTTACGAATAAAGAAATTTGTGGTCAGGGACCGGTTGGCTTTGTAGTTGACCGGGTTTACGAATTAGGCTGGGCAGTTTTAAATATGAAGCACCGTGTTTTTCGAGTACTACAGCTACATAATGATCATGTTAATAATCCGGCTGACATGCTGCATTCACCGCTTAATTATAACTACGATTGGGGATTGAAGCATCTTCAGGATTGGGATGGAATTATTACATTAACCCCGCAGCAGCAAAAAGATGTTTACGACCGGTTCGGTAAATTAGGTGTGAAAATATATCGGATTCCTGGCCCGATTGTCCCAGCGTCCGTTATTGACAAACGGCATGTTCCATTTAAAAAGCGGTCTAAAAACCAAGTGGTAATGGTGGCCCGTCTATCTCCAGAAAAACAGCAAGACCACTTATTAAAGGCATGGCCGCAAGTCTTAAAAGCAGTTCACAATGCTAAGCTGGATTTTTGGGGATATGCTAATGATAACTTCGATAAGACCCTTAATAAAATTGTTACTGAGGAGCAAATCAGCAGTTCGGTAACATTCCACGGCTATACAGATGATGTCAATTCAGTATATGAAGACGCCCAGCTGCTTATTTTACCGAGCCGTGCTGAAGGATTGCCTCTATCACTGGTGGAAGCCCAGTCCCATGGATTGCCGATTGTTGCTAATGATATCAAGTATGGTCCGTCAGACGTAATTATTGACCAGCAAGATGGTTTGCTAACTAAGAATGGCGACATTGATGGCTTAGCCCAAGCAATTATTAGCTTATTAACAGACCAGGAACGATTAGCGAAAATGAGTGCGAGTGCATACGAAGATAGTAAACGTTATTCGGAACCGAATGTGATGAAATTGTGGAATGAACTGGTAGCTGATATGCAAGCAAAGGGGGAAGAGTAAAGTGTGCTTTTTTGTAAATCAGTATTTATTAAGTAGTAACTCTAGTGTTGAACATGCGGAAATAAAACGGCTAGCCTTATTCAAAAAGCATGGCGCCCCTGCAAAATTGGTAACACGTGACTTTGACCCTGTACTCCATGAAACAATAAAAAAATTTGCTTTAACTGATGACCAGCTCGTGAATATGTATGATTTCTTTGCTGGAACAACGGATTATCAAGGACAAAAACTCCACACAGAAGACCTGCCCCTGCCAATTGATTATCAGGTTGGGACCGGAAATAACTATCGTGAAGTTAAAGATGGTAACCGGCTTGTTTGTGAAGTTCACTTTGCGGCCGGGACAGTTGGTCAGGTAAACCATGTCGACTACTTTGACATTGCTGGAAACATGACGCTTCGCCAGCGTTACGATATTCGAGGCTTTAAGGCCGTGGATGAATTCTTTGGTGAGGACGGGCAGATGTATTATAGCCGTTATTACCGTCCAACCGGGCAGGTTTACCTTGAACGCTACTTTGTTAAGTCGGTTGAAAATACACCGATTAACTCCTTGAATGTATTACGAAATTACCAAGGTAAGGACTATTACTTTGATACCCTCGAAGACTTATTTACCTTTTTCCTTGATGAGTTAAACAAAGAAAATGGCGAAAATAATATCTTCATTGCTGATCGCCCAGCAGTAGCAATTAAGCCGGTTCAAAAGATGACCAGCAAAGCAAAGCGGTTCTTGTGGCTGCCAATGAATCAAGTAAACGACGGGCAGGATTTGATAAACGGACCGCTGAACTCAATGCTTGTTGAGCCAATGACAACGGCGGCAAAGAAGTGGGACGGTATTATTGTCATGACGGAAAACCAAGCAAAGGTATTACGTCGTCAAATTCATGATGTCATTCCGGTATTGGTAATTAACGGTGTACCGGTATTACAGGAGTACCAGCGAATCGATGAAGCAGATCGGAAGCAAGGGCAATTAATTTATGTTGGGCGGTTGGCGGAAGATAAGCAGACTAGCCAACTAATTAGTATGTTTGCACAGATTCACCAACAAGTACCAGCAAGTAAATTAACCCTTTACGGCTATGGGACTGTTGGAGATGTTGATAATTATAAGAAACAGGCTCAAAATATTGGTGTGGGTGATGCTGTTGAATTTGCCGGGTATCAAGTACAGCTGGATGAAGCATATGATCAAGCGCAATTGTTTGTTGATGCAAGCAGGATTGATGCACAGCCGCTTGCGATGGGTGAGGCGCTAAATCATGGAGTGCCGGTTGTTTCATATGATTATCTTTATGGCCCTGCTGAAATGGTAATCTCAGGACAAAATGGCGAAATCATTCCATTAAACAACCAAGCACGCTTTATTCAGACGGTTGTTAAATTATTACAAGATCAAAATGAGCTTCAGCAGTTGAGTAATGGTGCTTATAATAACCTTGCCGGGTTAGCTGAGGAAAAAACTTGGCAGCAATGGCAACAGTTATCATCTATATAACTAAAAATTGAGTATAATAGAATAGAAAGATAAGAGCGAAAAAATAATAGTAGTGTTTTTGAAGCCTTTAACTGTTATCTATCGATAAACTAAAGACGGAGAATGAGGGCGTGAAAATGGATAATTATCAAGCAATGAATTTTTATTATGGACTTCTAAATCTACGGGCTGGTTTTTTTAGGGCTAACTTGTGCGAAGTGTTGATGCTTGTTGCGCAAAGCGTGCCAGATGAGAATCAACAGCCAGAAACGGCATACCAGCCGACGGAAGAAGAATCACAACAAAAGAATCAAGTGACTCCTGATCAGTTTGAATTCGGGTCATTTTATGAAGACGGGCATATTTTGCATAATGTGAAAACTGATACGCAAGCGGACTTTTTCCTTGACCCGACTCGTGAAGATACAGTCAAGTGGCATACGAGTTTTACGGTTGCTAAGGATGTCCGTCCGGCTGACCAGTTTGTTGTTCAGTTATCACCGAACTTGATTATCGCTCCCAATGGTCATCCCCAAAAGCCAATTCCAGATTTCACCGATCAAAATGGTGTGGCTATTGCGATGGGGGAATATTATCCTGAAAAACATCAGCTAGTATATACGTTTACTAATTACGTAACGGAACACCGGCAAATAATTGGTGAGTTAACGGGAGAATTGGCAGTTGATCCGTTAACAACGCCTGAAAATAAGTTCGGCTTAGGTTGTTTTATTAGCATAGATGATTACCGTAAAGACTTTACGATTGATGTTGATTATCCCGACCTTGATGATGATATGTTCTTGGGGATTTCTAGTCGGATGATGCACTTTGATCAGGATCAGCATCTTTTTACCGACTTAATTTATGTTAATCCTGCTCAAAAAGACCTTAACCATGCTTATATTATTTTTAATACCAGCGACCTTGTTGAAGATTTATCAAATGCCATTGTTAAACCATCGATAATGCGGATTGAAATTTACCGCAATTCTCGTGACCTGAAGCTGCCGCAATCTTATGGGGTAAACCTTCAACGGCTACGAGAAATTACAAACCGTTTTCCTATTGTTGAAGGCGACCACCTTGTTGAAACGCCACTTACGATGTCATTTGCCGACAATAAGATGCGCTTGAACTTTGCGGCTGACAATACTAATGATTCCTACATTATCAAGGTAATTGGCCAGTATAATGATGAGCTTAATGGCGCAGTCCGGCTACGTGCGCGCTTATTTGGCGTTGACCAGCAAAATGTTTACATGAGTAATTCAACGGCGGCAATGGCTGATGGAATACCAATGCAAGCAACTGGTCATGCGGTTCCTAAAGCAGGTGTTGAAACTGCCGATCCAGTTGCCGATGATACGTCAGCAAATGCAGAAATGGATGAGCTCGCAACAAATGTTCCACGTGAATCACCAGAAGTTGTTGCGATGGAAGAACAGAATATCGATATTCCGGTTGATTTAGGTGAAACAGATGCTAACGCAGAACCGGCAATGGACGAACCATCTGTAGAAGAAGATGACGTAGAGGAATCATCAGAAATTGAAACGACAGAAAATCACGACGCAGCGATTGCGCAGGACTTAGATGACACTGTTAGTGATATGGCAAGTGAGGAAATACCAACAGACAGTGAAGTGCAGGATCGCGATGTTGAAGATGAGATGACTACGGACGATCTGCCAGTGGAAAGTGAAGTCGCTGAATCAATGGCAATGAGTGAGCAAGAAGAAACTACCGCGGATTCATCTGCTTACATTGTCTCTTTTGCTGATTCAGCAACGAGTCCTGATAAAGAAATTGAAGATTCAACGGAAGATAGCGAAAGTGCGCAGCCGGCAGTTATGCAAGGTGCTGTAGGAGGCGATGAAGTATCAATCGCATTGAGTGTTCCTGCACAAGAAACCGTATCTAGTGAGGCTGCTTCGACTGCTCCAGCTGAGTCTGATTCGCTAACAGCAAGAACTGGTGAACAGCCTACTGCGGCACAATCGACTGAACCAGTGTCAGAAGAAATTGTTACTGCAGAACAGCAAGTTGAAGAAACGCAAGAGGAAACTTCAACTGCTCCGCTACCGATGCCTGGGCGACGACCGCCACGTCGGCATGGCCGGTTCCAGAATAATGGTCGTTTAAATCACTCGCTACGTCATTTACGAAGATTTTAAATTCTTAAGTAAAAGGTTGAAAATACGCTTTTCAGCCTTTTTTATTTTACTAAAAATGTAATCGTTTACATAAAACTCTTGCAATTAAAAATATAGGTGTTAATATTTAATTGAGCTTAAGTAAACGTTTACATTAATGGTTAAAAGCAAAAATCGCGTAATTTTATGGAGAGAGGTTTTATTTTATGGAAAATAATCATTGGTGGAATAAATCAGTTGTTTATCAAATTTACCCCAAGAGTTTCCAAGATACTAATCATGATGGTGTCGGTGACCTTCGCGGAATTATTGACCGTCTTGACTATATTAAGAAACTTGGTGCCGATGTTATTTGGTTAAATCCGATTTATGAGTCGCCACAAGTTGATAATGGTTATGACATTAGTAACTATGAGGCAATCAATCCGACACTTGGTAACATGGATGATTTTCAAGAACTGATTGATGGGATTCATGAACGGGGAATGAAACTGGTCATGGATTTAGTTGTTAACCATACTTCTGATCAACATAATTGGTTTAAAGAGTCGCGAAAAGGGAAAGATAATCCATATCGTGATTATTATATCTGGCGTGATGGTAAGGATGGTAAAGAGCCAAATAATTGGGGATCATACTTCTCGGGTGCTGCTTGGAAATATGATGATGAATCTGGTCAATATTATCTCCACCTTTTTGCCCCTGAACAACCAGACCTTAACTGGGAAAATCCACAAGTTCGCCACTCTGTCTATGACATGATGAATTGGTGGGCTGCCAAAGGGGTTGATGGTTTCCGCATGGATGTTATTAACCTGATTTCAAAACCAGATGGACTGCCAGATGCTAAGAAGAGCGGCGATGAGAAATACGCCAATGTTGAACCGCTCGTATCAAACGGTCATCGGATTCATGAATTCTTGCAAGAAATGAATAAGAATGTCATGAGTAAACACAAGATGGTAACGGTTGGTGAAACACCGGGAGCTACGCCAAAAGATGCTGAAAAATATGCCAGCCTTGATAATAAAGAGTTAAACATGATTTTCCAGTTTGAACACATGGGCCTTGACAGTAATCCTAATCCAGCTCTTGGCAAGTGGGATGACCGTAAAACCAGTCTTAAGGATTTGCGGGCAAACTTAACGAAGTGGCAAGAAAAACTTTATGGTAAGGCTTGGAACTCGCTTTATTGGAATAATCATGATCAGCCACGGGTTGTATCACGTTTTGGTAATGATCAAACAGAAGATTACCGTGTCAAATCAGCCAAGATGTTAGCTACAATGACCCATATGATGCAAGGAACACCGTACATTTATGAAGGGGAAGAAATTGGAATGACTAATGCCTACTTCCCAAAGCTTGAAGATTATGTTGACCTTGAATCAATCAATGCTTATCACCAACTGGTTGATGACCAGCATTTGCTTGATGGTAAGACGATGATGAAATATATTGCTATTCATTCACGTGATAATGCCCGGACGCCAATGCAATGGGATGATAGCAAGTATGCCGGATTTTCCGATCATACGCCATGGGAGAAGGTTAACCCTAACTATAAGCAGATTAACGTCAAGAATGCTTTGGCAGATAAAAACTCAATCTTCTATTACTACCAAAAGCTGATTGAGCTGCGCCACACAATGCCGGTAATCACTAATGGAAAATATGCATTGGTTCCTGGCAATGACGATGATGAACAAATCTTTGCATATACACGGCAAGACGATGATACGACTTTATTAGTAATCTTGAATTATACTGATGAGACTGTAAATCGCCATTATGATGTACCAGCTGATGCGAAATTGCTAATTAGTAATTATGAGGATGACCAAAATGACACCATCCGTCCATATGAAGCTAAGGTTTATCAATATTAGAGTGGGGATGAACGATTATGGATAAGTCACTTTCAAATTCGAAACAAAAAGTGGAAACGAAACAGATTGATCTTGATACGGGAATGCCTGATTTACCCAAGAAAGAATTGTTTGCAATTACGTTTGCCTTTCTTGGAATTAACATGGCGTTCTCACTGCAAAGCTCACAAATGAGTCGTATTTGTCAGACAATTGGAGCTAACCCTAATAATCTTGGTTTCTTCTTCATTTTTCCGCCATTAATGGGAATGATTGTTCAACCGATTATGGGGAAGATGTCAGATCGAACATGGAATCGTTTTGGTCGGCGGTTGCCATACCTTTTATTTGGGACGCCAATTGCGGCATTAGTTTTAATTATGTTGCCATTCTCCGGCTCTCTTGGCTTTGGATATGGTTCAATGGCTGCGATGATTTATGCTGCTACGGCGGTATGTTTGATGGACTTATTTAGTAATATTTGTATGCAGCCATCACGGATGATTGTTGGTGACATGGTTAATAATAAGCAAAAAAACTTTGCCTGGTCCTGGCAGCAAGTCTTTTCTAACGGTGGAGGAATCTTAGCCACGATCTTGCCATTTATCTTTACGATGTTTGGGATGTCAAATACTGCTAAAAAGGGTGTTGTTCCTAATACCGTTATCTGGTCATACCTTTGTGCAGCGGCTGTTTTGCTTATTACCGGTTTGTGGACCGTCTTTAACGTTAAGGAATATGATCCAGAAACATATGCTAAGTACCACCACATTGATCCGGCTGAGCAAAACAAATCAGTTAGTCTTTGGAAGTTAGTCAAAACCGCACCACGGGCTTTCTGGGAAATTAACCTTGTTCAGCTATTTAGCTGGTTTGCAATCATGTATGTTTGGACATATACTACCGGAACCTGTGCTCGTAATATTTGGCACACTTCTGATGTAACTTCTGCCGGCTATCAAGCCGCTGGTAACTGGTACGGGATCTTAACGGCTGTTTATAGTATTGCCGGTATTGTATGGGGCTTAATTTACGCCCATGCTAAGGCTGGTTCACGGAAGAAATGGTACACATTTGGAATGATTGTTGGTGGCTTGGGCTTAATCTGGATGACTTTTGTAACAACTAAGACGACTTCAATTATTGCGATGATTATGTTTGGAATTGGTAACTTTAGTATTAATACCATTCCGTTTACTCTTCTTACTTCCTCTCTCAATGGTAAAAACGAAGGGGCATACCTGGGACTCTTTAATGTCGGAATCTGTGTGCCACAAATTATTGCATCGCTATGCAGTTTCTTCCTCTTCCCACTTGTTGGTCACAATCAACCAATGATGCTTTTGCTTGGCGGGATCTCCCTTCTTATCGGGGCATTAGCTGTCCAAACGATCCATGAAGGGGTTACGGTTAAAGAAGCATAGGATACTAAGATGAATTTCTCCTTTATAAAACATAAATATCTGTAAAAAAGGCAGTGACTGGAAAATCCAGCTACTGTCTTTTACTTTAATTTGATTTTGTCGAGAGGGATAAGGTGGGTATGGTGACGAATTTTATAATAGAGATAAAAGCCAATAAAGAGAGGCACGCTCATGTAAGTAATAAGGATGTTTGACCAGTCGAGTTTGATGAAGGCATTAATATTTTGACCAGCAATGACAATGATGCATAAGACGAAAGCAAAGATTGGACCAAACGGGAAAAGAGCGGCATGGTAAGTGAGTTCATTGAGGCGGTGACCCTGTTTAAGAAAACCGCGTCGAAAACGATAATGAGCGATTGCAATTCCTAACCACTCCATAAAGCCAGCTAAACTAGTGGCACTAATTAAGTAGTTATAAACGTTTGGGCCGATGAATTGCAGTCCCCAAAGAGCTAAACTCAGGACGGACATGGCAAGAAAACTGATGATTGGAACTCCGCGCCGGTTAACGTCCTTGAATCCTTTCCATAAGAACCCCTCCATTGATTGTGAGAAGAGGATGCGTGAAATAGCATATAGCCAAGAGTTGGCTGATGAAACCACTGCAATTAAGATTACAAAGTTCATGATTCCAGCGGCATAACGCAGGCCAGCATATTGAAAAATAAGGGTAAATGGACTGGTAATGATATCTTGGACGTTGGAGCTAAGTAGCCGTTTATCGGTGTATGGAAGAATGCAGGCAATGACTGAGATTGTCAAAATATAAAATAATAGGATTCGCCAGAATGTCGCATGAATTGCCTTTGGGATGCTGTGCTTTGGGTCAGCCGATTCACCAGCAGCAATTCCGACCATTTCGGTCCCCTGAAACGAAAAACCAGAAACAACAAAAGCACTAATGATTCCTGGAATACCGTTAACGAAAGGGGCTTGTTTATAGGTGAAATTCTTAAAACCAATGGCCGGATGATTGCCGACTAGTCCAAGAATTATGCCAATTCCGACGATAAGAAAAATAATTACAGCGGCCACTTTTAATAAGGAGAGCCAAAATTCCGCTTCACCATATGCTCGGACGGAAAAGTAGTTAATGGTAAAAATAATAACAAAGGCGAGTAGGCTAAAGATCCACGCTGCAATGTGGGGAAACCAAAAATTCATGACGATCCCAACGGTTGATAACTCAACGGCAATCGTAATTGCGCCCCCGAACCAGTAATTCCAACCCATCGCAAAGCCGAGTGCGGGATCAACATAATGGGTTGCGTATTCCGCAAAAGAGCCACTGCGCGGATTATAAGTAGCCATTTCCGCGAGACTCGTCATTAGGAAGAAAACCATCAACCCCATGATGAAGTATGCGACTAAGCTACCACCAGGACCAGCAGTTGTGATTGCTGAACCACTAGCAATGAATAAGCCGGTTCCAATGGTTCCGCCGAGGGCAATCATGGAAAGGTGGCGGGATTGAAGAGTATGCCTAATGTGGCCCAACTGATTTTGACGATTCAAGTTAATAAGCCTCCTAAAACAATATCATAATTAGATTTTAGTAGTGAGAAGGCGAAATGTTAAATGCCTATTATCAGAGGTTAGCTATGCAGAATGGTTATACCTTTGCTATCAGCCTATTCAATTGTTATCGTTTCAAGTGCTTGACTTTCTTTCATGCTGAGTAAGGCGCGAACAGTATCAAGTGAGGTCATTAATGGTACGTTTTGTGCGATAGCATCTTGGCGAATTTTAAAGCCAACTGAATTTTGTTCGTAATCATGCTGCATTGTGTTGATAACAAGGTCGATTTGACCGTTCTTAAGCAGCTGCTTAATTTCGTTTGTTCCTTGGACCACCTTCATAATATGAACGTTGTTATTTTCCAGAAAATCATCGGTTTCGCCAGTTGTAATAATCTGCCAGCCGATTTTTCTAAGCCGGTTTGCAATCGGTAAAATTTTGTCCTCGTTACCGTGTTCGATTGTCAGTAATACTTTACCGTAATTTGGTAATTGTACATGAGTGCCAACAAATGCCTTGCGTAATGCTTTCGCAAAAGTATGATCGCTACCCATGACTTCTCCGGTTGACTTCATTTCTGGGCCAAGGAAAGAGTCAACACCGGCAAGCTTGTTAAAACTAAAGACTGGTGCTTTGACATGAATAGTCTGTGGTTCGGGATAAAGGCCATCATCAAATCCTTGATCTGCAAGTGATTGTCCGAGAATAACCTTTGTTGCTACCTGGGCCATCTCAATTCCCGTGATCTTGCTGAGGAATGGGACTGTCCGACTTGCCCGGGGGTTCACTTCTAGGATATAAACTTCATGATTATGAACAATGAATTGAATGTTCATGATTCCCACGCATTTGAGGGCGACCGCTAATTTTTTAGTTGCATTGACGATCTGCTGCTTAATATCGTTGTCAAAATGCTGCGGAGGGTAAACAGCCATTGAATCACCAGAGTGGACTCCGGCGTGCTCAATATGTTCCATAATGCCGGGAAGGAGAACGTTTTTACCATCACAGATTGCATCAACTTCACACTCACGTCCTTCAAGGTAGGTATCAATTAGGATTGGGTGGTCGGCGGTGACTGTTGCATTTTGTTGGAGGTACTGCTGCAATTCATCTTGGTTGTAAACAATTTCCATTGCTTTACCGCCAAGGACATAGCTAGGACGGACAAGCACCGGATAGCCGATTTTTGTTGCTGCCTTGATCACATCCGCATGGTTAGTAGCCGTTAAGCCGACTGGTTGTTTTAATTTGAGGTCATTGATAACTTTATCAAATACTTCTCGATCTTCTGCAGCATCAAGGTCCTTGACTGTTGTCCCCAAGATTTTAACCCCGTTAGCAGCCAAATCAGCGGCTAAATTAATGGCAGTCTGCCCGCCAAACTGAACGATTACGCCCTTAGGATGCTCTAAGTCGATTACATTGAGGACATCTTCAAGGGTTAATGGTTCAAAATACAGCTTGTCAGAGATTGAAAAATCAGTTGAGACTGTTTCGGGGTTGGAGTTAATAACGATTGCCTTATAGCCGGCACGTTGAATTGCTTTAACACAATGGACGGTAGCGTAATCAAACTCCACCCCTTGACCAATCCGGATGGGACCGGACCCCAGTACAAGAATAGATGGCTGTTTGGTTTGTTGGCTTTCGCTTTCGTGGTCATATGAACTATAAAAGTAAGGGGTTGAAGATGCAAACTCGGCGGCACAAGTGTCAATCATTTTATAAACAGGGATGATTTCGTTTTGCTTACGGAAAGCCCGAATTTTTGCGGGAGTAGTTTTCCATAAGTTGGCAATGGTCTGGTCACTAAAACCGTACTTTTTAGCAGTTGTCAATGTCTCGGGATCAAAAGGATTGTCGCTGAGTTCCCCCTCTAATTCAACGAGATGCTTGACGATATCAAGAAAGTAAACGGAAATTTTAGTAAGGTCATGAACCTGAGAAAGGGAGTAGCCGCGACGAAAAGCTTCGGCAAGGTAGAAAAGGCGGTCGTCTTGAGGGTGGATAAGTTTATCCTTTAGTTCAGCAGCAGTTGCCCCGTGAGCAAGGGGTGAGAATAAATCCTTTTCGTCGATTTCAAGAGAACGGATAGCCTTATGCAGGGCTTCTTCAGCGGTTCGCCCAATTGCCATCACTTCACCAGTGGCCTTCATTTGACTACCGAGGTGCCGATCTGCCTGAGTGAATTTGTCAAAGGGCCAACGGGGGATCTTGCAGACGACGTAATCGAGGGCTGGCTCAAATTCAGCATAGGTTGTTTTAGTAACGGGGTTCTTAATTTCATCAAGCGTTAACCCTACCGCGATTTTTGCGGCCATCTTGGCAATCGGATAACCGGTAGCTTTTGAAGCAAGGGCCGAAGAGCGAGATGCCCGGGGGTTCACTTCAATGACATCATAATGATAGCTATGAGGGTCCAGAGCCAGCTGAACATTACAGCCTCCTTCGATTTTAAGCGCGCGAATAAGCTTTAATGCGCAATCCCGCAACATCTGATATTCACGGTCGGTCAAGGTTTGGTTCGGAGCAAAAACAATTGAGTCACCAGTATGAATGCCGACAGGGTCAAAGTTTTCCATACAACAAACCACCATTACGTTATCGGCAGCATCCCGCATAACTTCAAATTCGATTTCCTTATAACCAGCAATCGATTTTTCAATTAAACACTGGGTAGTTGGCGATAGCTCGAGACCGTTTTTAGCGATAGACTTCATTTCAGTATCGTCGTGACAAATACCGCCGCCAGTTCCGCCCATGGTAAAGGCGGGTCGTACAATCACCGGATAACCAATCTGGTGGGCAAAGGTAAGTGCTTCATCAATTGAATTGACCGTTTGGGAAGCTGGAACCGGTTCCCCAAGGTCTTCCATCAATTCCTTGAACTTTTCACGATCTTCTGCTTCGTCAATCGATTCAAGCTTCGTTCCAAGCAATTCGATCCCTAGTTCATCAAGAATGCCTGTTTTTGAAAGAGCAACGGCAAGGTTTAAGCCAATCTGACCACCGAGCGTCGGTAAAATAGCATCAGGGTATTCTTGGCGAATAATTCGGGATACTGAGTCAACAGTTAATGGTTCAATATAAACGTGATCAGCAATTTCAGTATCGGTCATAATGGTAGCAGGATTAGAGTTTACAAGGATCGTCTCATAGCCTTCTTCACGTAATGCAAGACAAGCCTGAGTGCCTGAGTAGTCAAATTCGGCTGCTTGACCGATGATAATGGGACCAGAACCAATGACAAGAATCTTATGAATGTCGGTACGTTTAGGCATATGCAGGAACCTCCTTGTGGCTGTCAATTAATTTCATGAATTTATCGAATAAAGCGTCAGCGTCATGCGGTCCCGGTGCCGCATCAGGGTGGAACTGAACTGAAAATGCGGGATATTTAATATGTTCAAGCCCTTCAACCGTTCCATCGTTGATTTCAGTGTGGGTTATCTTAAGGTCTGTATTAGCAATTGACGCTGGATCGACTGCATAACCGTGGTTTTGCGAGGTAAAAGCAATCTTGCCGGTGTGGAGGTCGCGAACAGGGTGGTTGAAACCACGGTGACCAAATTTCATTTTGTATGTTTGCGCACCATTAGCGAGTGCAAAAATTTGGTGGCCCATGCAAATACCAAAAATAGGGATATGCTGTTCAATTTCAGCAACCATTTCGGCCGCAGATTCCATTTCAGTTGGGTCGCCGGGACCATTTGAAAGTAAAACACCATCAGGATTGAGTTCCATTACTTCGCTAGCAGTGGCATTGTATGGGAGAACGGTGACGTTGCAGTTGCGCTTGTTCAGCTCACGAAGGATACTATTCTTCATTCCAAAGTCAATAACGATGATATTACGTTTAAGGCCAGGGTTAGCGTAGGCTTCTTTAGTTGATACCTTGCTAATGATGCCCTTGGTTGGTGTTGAATTTTGGAGAAGAGCGACTGTTTTTTCAGTGTTGGCTAAGGTGTCAGTCATTATTCCACGCAGGGTTCCATACTGACGCAGTTTACGGACTAGTTCACGAGTATCGATTCCGGATAAGCCGGGAATGTTGTTTTTTTCAAGGAAGGCTGGTAATGATTCAGTCATCTTCCAATTGCTTGGCACACGGGCAATTTGGTGACAAATAACACCTTTGATCTGGGGGTGCAGGGTTTCGTTATCTTCATTATTAATGCCGTAATTACCAATGAGCGGATTAGTAAAGACTAAGATTTGATTAGCAAATGACTGGTCAGTAATCGCCTCTTGGTAGCCGACCATTCCGGTAGTAAAGACAACTTCACCAGGGGAAAACGTGGTGCTACCAAAGGCTTCACCAGTATAAACAGTACCATCTTCTAGAATTAAATATCGTTTCATGAGTTTCATCCTTTCCTGAAAAACCCTTCCACTGATCACAAAAACTAGCCACGTTGAAAAAAGTTTAATAAAAAAACGCTTAATCCATTTGAAAAATAGGCTAAGCGTATACAAAAAATTGAATATATTATGTATATTTCAATGTTAGTAATTCAACGCTGACCTTGTTAGTCTCACGGGACCAAATTAAAGGATAATGATTGATACTAAGTTACTGTAAAATTATTCTTTTGTCAAGCATATACTGTATGTTTATTCAAAAAATCAAATATTTAAACATTTTATATGCATAAATGCTTGTTAACATTATAGCAGATAAAAGGCCGGAAAAAACAAATTTTTTCCAGCCTTTTGACATTAAATTATTCAGCATAAGTTTCTTTAATAAAGAGAACTGCGATTGCACCCAACAGGGCAGAAATACCTGTGATAAGCATCATGTTAACTTGTGAACTGCCTAGTAGTGGGAAGAGACCAAAACTAAGAAGTGAAGCAACCATTTGTGGTACACAGATCGAACCGTTGAATAGTCCGAGGTAGGTACCCATATGCTTACCAGATAAGGCATTTGTGACCATAGTTAATGGGTAGGTATTCATTGATGCCCATGCGATTCCGATTAGAATGAATGAGAGGATAAGGGCATTTTGTGAATGAATAAAGAAGATTGACGTGTATCCAATTGCACCGAGCAACAAACTGATGGAGTATCCTGCTTTATGGTGGTTGTTAGGAACCTTAGCTAAAACGTATGACCAAACAACAGCAGCCACTGATTGAACAGCAGTCATAACACCATACCAGTTACCGGCAGCTTGGTAAGCAGCAGACGATGCATCGGTAGTCATCCAAACGTTCTTAGCAATTGCTCCCACGGCATAAGTAGAAAGGTACTGGAATGAGAACCAGCAGAAGAATTGAACTAATGCAACGTTCCAGAATACTCGTGGTGCATGCTTAAGAAGGGTAAACCAATTTCCACCGGTCTTATTATCTTCTTCTGAAATACCATGATATTTGGCGTAAGTAGCAGGATCATATTCATGAACCTTGAAAATTGTAAACAAACAGGTGATTACAAGGATAACTGCACCGACATAGAATGAAACAATAACTGATTGCGGAACAACACCCTTTTTAGCAGTGTTTGAAACACCCCACCATGTAAGCAGGAATGGGAAGATAGCTGCAAGAACCGCACCGGTATTACAGATTAAACTTTGAATCCCGTATGCGTAACTCTTTTGGTCATCGTTAACCATATCACCAACCATCATCTTAAATGGCTGCATTGCCATATTCGATGAAAGATCAAGGAAGGCGACAGTAATCGCACCAAACCAAAGGGCAGCTAACGAACCGTAACCGAAGCCAAAACTTCCTGAATTAGGAAGCAAAATCATTACAATCACGGCAATGATCATCCCGATTAACAAGTAAGGGAGACGACGGCCACCGAGCTTTGGTGCCCATGTTCGATCAGAGTAATAACCGATAATTGGCTGAACAATTAATCCTGCAAGCGGTGGTAGTAAGAAGAACCACCCCAAATTGTTTGGATTAGCACCAATCGTTTGGAAGATACGGCTCATTTGCGAACCTTGCAACGTAAAGGCGATTTGAACACCAAGGAAACCAAAGTTAATCATCCAAATGGTACTCTTTGGTAAAATTGGTAATCCACTCGTCGAAGCTTTTTGGTCTTGGTTAAGTACAGTAGACCCATCCTGACTCATAACAAACAACTCCTAACGAAAAAATATAAAATAATTGCAATGGGAGCTTATGTAAGCTCTTACACGAATAATATAGCAGACAATTTATTTTTGTGCAACCGTTTGCAAAAGATAAATAAAAAACTTCCAATCGTTCAAACTAACGAAGGAAGCAGATTAAAATTAATTTTGTAGCGAAGGCTTTTCAGCCAGAAGCCTTACGCTGTTGCGGGCTGTAATATGGACAGGTACGAACTGCGAACTTTGATTCTTCAACAAACTTCTAACTGCCAGTACTCCCATCTGATAAAAGTCCTGAGTAACACTGGTAATAGTAGGGATGGTAATGTCACACAAGAATGTTCCGTCAATACTGACGAGCGACAAGTCTTCCGGAATCCTGATATTAAGCAAGCGGGCTTCTTTGATTAAACCAACCGCGACCATGTCACTGGCGGTGATGATTGCATCTAGGTTTTTGCTTGCTAAACCCTTTAGGATATTTTGCTGCGGACCAAAACTATAATCACCGTATACCACCCAATCACGGTGCGGCACTAGACCGTGTTCACACATGGCTTGCTGGTAACCGCGCAGACGCTGTTCCCCAGTTGAAGAACGGTCAATTCCCGCAAGACCGATCCGTTGGTGACCGTGATCGATTAGATAATTAGTGGCGAGGTAGCCAATTTTTTCATTGTCTGAACTAATAAACTTAAAACCGGTGTATTTAGGGTCGCTTTCATCGTAAACAGAAACTAGTCTACAAGGAGTGCTGGTTTCCCGCAAAGTCATTGCAGCCTGTTCATCAAGCGAGGTTGCAACTAGCAAGATTCCGGCAACGTGACGTTCGAGGGCAACACTAATCGCTTGATTGAGAAGCCGTGAGTCATGGTTGCCAGCATAAAGAATGAACATTTGATAGCCGGCTTTATCTGTTTCAGCCTGGATAGCCGCAATAATATCGTTTGAGAAATTTGTTTGCGTATTGTTTAAGATAACCGCAATCAGCTTACTGCTATGAGCAGCCAATTCGGCAGCGGCAATATTTTTCTTATATCCTAATTCTTTCGCAATTGCTTCAATTTTAGCCGCGGTTTCAGGCCGGTAAGATTTTTCCTTTTTTGCTAAAACACGGGAAACGGTGGCCGTTGAAACGTTGGCCCGTTGAGCAATGTCTTTAATTGTTGGCTTCATAGGCGGGCCCCTTTTACTTATATTATTAAGTCTATTATAGAGAATTCGCTATCAAATGTAAACGTTTTCAATAATGGTTTAGCGATGATTTATAGTATTATTCAAAAATTGGCGAAAGTATTTGAGGCCGTTAATATTATTATCTGGTCGATAAATTAGGCGGATTGAGTATTTTTGGGAGACACCGCTGGCTGTGGAGTGAAGGTGGCGAAAAACAATCCATTCATTTGGAAAGACTGGGAGGCTTTGAGGATAAAAAGCAATGGCTTGCCCTAAAGCGACTAGTGTTTGCATTTGTTCGATTGTGCCAACCCGCTGAACGTTGTAATGATGATTTTGCGGAAGGGTAGCTAAGAAGGCTGATTGAAGATAAGTTGAACTTTCGTTGCTATAGTAGAGAATAGTTTGACCTGTAAGATCTGCGGCAGATAATTCTTTTTTGGCAGCCAATGGATGGTCCTTACTAATTCCAAGAACCATTTCGCCTTCTGTAAGGATAGTGTTATTTAGCTCAGAGTTGAGAAGATGATCATGAGTTCCGTAATCAAGAATGTAGGCACAATCAAGGTTTCCTAATGTAACATCTGCGAATAAATGTTCCACACTACCCTCAGTCACCTGAAAATTAATGGGCTTATGTTTTGCTAACGTTTGATATTTTTTTAGGTGGGTTACAAGCAGACGCCCTTCAAATGGTGAAAAATAGCCAAGGCGGAGGTGCTGTAAGTTACTATTTGTAATGTCGTGTAGCTTACCAATACTATCATTTAATTGGTTAATAAGTTCATTAGCCCGTTGAGCGAAATAGGTACCGGCTTGTGTTAGTAAAATCTTATTACTGCCACGAAAGAAAAGTTTGACACCAAGTTCATTTTCAAGATTTGTCATTTGTTTTGAAACAGTTCGCTGTGAGATAAATTTCTGCTCTGCTACTTTTTGAAAACTGCCTAATTGAGAAACAGCTAAGAAATTTTCAAGTTGTTCAATTTCCACTATTGGATCCTCCTACCCGAAAAATTATTGCGGCTATCAACTATATTGCTCATATTAACATTTTCACAAAGATTTTATAATAAAAATATAGAAAAATACAAAGGGTGAAAATAATGAGAAATAAGCATAGATACTATGATGTTATTGTCGTTGGTTCTGGAGCTGCAGGGATGGCTGCTGGATTAACCGCGGTTCAGGACGGACATTCGGTTCTTTTATTAGAGAAAGGGAGAACAACCGGCGGAAGTACGAACTACACAGAAGGGCTGTTTGCAATTAATTCCTATTTACAGAAGGAAAAGGGGATTGAAATTAAAGCAACGGATGTACTTAGTGAAGAAGTGAATTATTCAAAATATAAAGCAGACTCCCGTATTTGGCGCAACTATATCAATAGTAGTGCAGAGAATGTCCAGTGGCTGCATGACCAGGGTGTTGAATATGAAGGCGTTCAAGCAATGGGCGCTGGAGAGGCAACTTGGCATATTTACAAAGGAATGGGATTTGGGGTAATTCATGATGCCCTCCAACCGAAATTTAAGCAAAATGGTGGTGAAGTATTAACACTTGCTCGTGCTGTTAATTTGGTAAAGAAGAGCGATGGTACATTTGAAGTAACAATTAAAGACAACAAGACTAAAGAACGTTATAAAGTAGAAACACGGGCTGTGGTATTAGCAACTGGTGGCTACTTGAATAATCCGCGCTTGATTAAAGAGGAAACCAGTTACGATGTGTACCAGTAAGTTCAGGAAAAGGAACTGGAGACGGCTTAGAGATGGCCTGGCATATTGGCGCACAGAAAAATGGCCTCGGGATGGCAATGCTATTTGGCGGTTATTTAAAAGATGAAGACGAGCCTTCATACAAAATGATGCCATCACAAATGAATACAGTAGCTGGACAACAGCCCTTATTGTGGGTAAATGAAAATGGTGAACGTTTTGTTAATGAAGAAGTTGTCTATAATTTCTCACTGGCGGGTAACGCATTGTACACACAATCCAATGTGTTTAGTATTCTAGACCAAGCAGTAATTGACCGAATGATCAACAAGGGAAACTTTATGGGCCTAGGAATTTATGTTCGTCGCGGTCAAAAGATGGATAAACTCCAAGAAGAATTAGATCAGGCAATTGCAGCTAAAAAGTCATTTATTTTTAAGGCGGACACAATTTCTGATTTAGCAAGACAGATGGGTGTGCCTGAAGATAAATTACAAGCAACAATTACTCGTTATAATGATTTTGCTGACAAAGGAACAGATGATGACTTTGGCAAAGATCCGCAATATCTACAGAAAGTAACAACTGGTCCATTCTACGGATTTAAGCTAAATGTTGGTGCTTTTTGTACGATGAGTGGCTTGAAAGTAAGCCCAGCTAATGAAGTTCTAGATAATAACTATTTGCCGATTAAAGGGCTTTATGCGGCTGGTAATGATGCATCAGGTTTAGTTGGTGATACATATGGTCCTAATATGCCAGGAACCTGTGTTGGTTATGCATTTTATTCTGGACGAAACGCTGCGCACAATATTAATGAATACCTTAAGAAATAAAAATGAGCGGGAAAAGTCTACCTCAGTGGAGAGATAATTTTTCCCGCTCATTATAAAAGGATTATTCTATTTTCGTAATGATAACTTCACAACGGCTTCGCAACGGGCTGTTTGTGGCATCATATCAATTGGCTGGATATAGTCAACATGATATACACTGGTAAGCCGGCGCAAGTTACGAGCAAGTGAAGCCATTCCGCATGAAACATAGGCAAATTTGCGTGGCTTAACTTTTAAGATCTGCTTAATTAACTGGTCGTCTAACCCTGTCCGTGGTGGGTCAACAACAAGAGCATCAAAGTTAAGACCTTCTTTTTGCCACCGTGGAAGGACTTCTTCTGCCTTGCCAACTTCATACTTAGCATTTGTGATGTTGTTTAGCTTGGCGTTTTCATTTGCATCAGCGACCGCTTCGGGAATAATTTCCATTCCGCGAACAGCTTTTACGCGTGAGGCGAGGGAAAGCCCGATTGTTCCGATTCCGGCATAGGCATCGATTAATGTGTCGTCCTTATCTAATTCTAGTGCTTTAGAAGCTTCCTCATAGAGCACTTCTGTTTGTTCAGGATTTAATTGCAGGAATGAACGGGCTGACAATTTAAAATCAAGACCCATCAGACTTTCAAGGATTGAATCTTTTCCTGCAAGGTGGATCATCTTCTCGCCCCAAACTAATGGCGTGTCGCCTGGATTAACATTTTGCATTACTGACACAACCGCTGGCAGCTCTTTTTCGATGCGTTCGAGCAAGGTGTGCTTATGGGGAAGCTTGGCTGAATTGGTAATGAAAGTTAACTGGACTTCACCAGTTGAACATGATTCACGGACAGCAAGGGTTTTGATAATCCCGCTATTATGTTTTTCATCATAGACGGGGATCTGCAAGTCTTCAATCATCTTGACGACCGCCCGGACCGTTTCCATAGTTCGGGGCATTTGAACAGCGCAGGTTTCCATATCGACAAGGGTATGGCTGTTTGGCTGATAGAGACCGGCAGCTACTTTACCATTGACCATTCGGACTTGAAATTGGGCCTTGTTACGGTAACCGTATTGTTCCGGAGCAGCGATTGTTGGCCGGACATCATAATTACGGTAGCCATATGGTTGAAACTTTTCGAGACTATCTAAGACGACTTGCCGTTTGAACTTTAATTGTTGTTGGTAAGCGAGATTTTCAAGCTCAAAACCACCAGCAATATCAGCATAGGCGTCTCGTGGCGTTACCCGATACCGGCTCTTTTTGCGAATCCGGTGAATCTTGGCCTCAAGATATCGTGGTAAAACACGGGTAACCTCGGCGACGACAACTTCATCTGGCAAGGCACCGGGAACAAAACAGACCTTGTGCTTATAGTAGCCGATTCCGTGACCATTAACGCCAAGGCGACGAATCGTGAGCGGGAAACGTTTCCCAACCCATACTTCAACATCCTGTTCATGTTGTTTTGTTTGTGTCATGTTATTTCTCCGTTCTTTTAAATCAATGTGGTTAATATTTTAGCACATCTCCAAATACTACCGGATAAATATGCAGATATAACGGGTAGAAAAACTAAATAACCGCTTTTCCTTTTTAAAATTTAGGTTAGTTTATAATCAATTATTACGAAAATAGTCAATTAAGTATGCATATTACTAATAATATGTTTTTTGATCGAGTAAAATATAGTAGAATAACAATGTGAAATGTTGCATAAATAACTTAAAGGAAGTGACACTTTTGAAAATTGCTGCAATTGCCGGGTCCAATGCCAACCATTCTTATAACCGGATGTTGCTAGAATTTATGGCCCGTCATTTTAGTGATGATGATATTGATGTGATTGATATTCGTCAAGTACCAATGTTTAATGAAGATTACAAGGGTAAGATCCCTGAGGTTGTTGCCGATATTGATCGTCGTGTTGCAAGTGCCGATGCTGTTATTATTGCTAGTCCCGAATACAACCACTCAATTACGTCTGCGCTTAAGAGTCTAGTTGAATGGCTTTCATATGAAGTTCACCCATTGCAGGACAAGCCTGTGATGATTATTGGTGCATCTACCCATGAGCAGGGTTCATCTCGTTCACAAGTTCAATTACGGGATATTTTAATCTCACCAGGGGTAAATGCTTATATTTTCCAAAATGAAGAATTCTTTATGAGTGATGCCGCAAATATCATTGATGAAGATGGTAATATTACTAATGAAATGACGATCCATTTCTTAGAAAAATGTATGCGTGAGTTTAAGCACTATGCTAAGGCGATTAACCGCATGATTGCTGAAAAGAAGGAGGCGGATAAGTAATGAAAATTCTTGCACTAGTTGGAACAAATGCGAAGTTCTCATATAACCGAATTTTACTTAAGTATATGAAGAAACATTTCCGCCAAATGGCTGATATTGAGATTTACGAGATCAACCAATTGCCGCCTTTTAGTGTTGATACGCCGCTTTCAGAACAAACAGAGGTCTGGAAGTTAAAGCAAAAGATCAAAACAGCAGACGGAATTATCTTCTCCACTCCTGAATATGACCACGGAATTCCGGCAGCATTAAAGAGCGCGGTTGAGTGGCTTTCTTACAAGACGAATGTTTTATCCCATAAACCGGCAATGGTTGTTGGGGTATCGTATGGTCGGCAAGCTTCTGCTAGGTCACAAGTACAAATGCGTCAAATTTTGATTTCCCCAGATTGTGATACTAACTTATTACCAGGGAATGAAGTATTGATTGGTAATGCTAGTCATTCATTCTCTAAGGATGGCCGTTTGATTAATCCTGAAATGCGGGACAGTCTTGAAGAAAGCTTTACCCATTTTGTGGAATATATTCAAATTTTTGAAAAAGTAAATGAGGAGGGACTGGAGATGTCCGTTAAACAACCAACGATTAGTGAAGCATATATTAACTTCCCAACAGGTCGGTTAACGTTAAAGGAAGTTCAACAAATCTTTAGCACGATTCCATTTGAGATCGACCTGATTGATAGCACTGACCACTTTGCATGGTATTCTGACAAGCCAAACCGGGAACACGTTCGTAACGTAGCTTCTCTTGGCGAAACTGTTCAAGAATGCCATCCGCCAATGGCTGTTCCTACGGTAATGAAGATTATTAACAGCTTCCGAAATGGTGAAAAGGATGTTGTTACCCGTCCATTATGGATGAATGGTCACCGTTCATTGATTCAATATTATGCTCTTCGTGACATCAATGGTCATTACCTCGGTACAATCGAATTTACAGGCAGTGTTGAGTACATTCTTAACCTCTTTGAAAATGGTGCATGGAGTACTGATGGGAACACTGGGGCTTCTAAACATGAAGATGCTGGTAATGATGAAAACGCAGAAGATAGCGTAGACGCATCGACAGGCGCTTCTGAATCAAGCGATGACAGTAACGATAGCACTGATAACACTAGTGCAGTTACTGCCACCCCAGTTGAGGAAGCTGATGGATCAGACGCTACAACAGGCGCATCCGACGCAGGTAGCGTAGACGCTAATGATGAAGAGGCAGATGCCACAACAGGTGCATCCGAAAACTAATTATGAATAATGAATTGATGGCGCAGCGACATGTAATGACTCATCATGCCTTAGGAACACGGATAAATTTGACGATTTTTGGTAACGAGTATTTTTCGTTATTAAAAAAATCAATGGACTTAATCGACCATTATGAAGACCAGCTGACGGTTAACCGTGATCAGTCAGAGGTAATGTCAGTGAATCATGGTGCGGGCAAAATGCCTAAAATGGTATCACAAACGACCTTTGACCTGATTGAATTAGCCGTAAAATATAGTCGAGAAAATTTTGGCTTTAACGCTTTAATCGGACCATTAGTTAAACTATGGAAGATTGGCTTTGAAGGTGCACGGGTCCCAAGTGATGCGGAGATTAAGGAACGACTGAAGTTAATTGATCCTTATAAGGTATTATTAAATCGTGATACACGGACTGTTTTATTAGAAGAACCGGGGATGGAACTTGACCTTGGCGGAATTGCGAAGGGTTACATTGCCGATCGGATTCGTGACTTTTGGCAAGAAGCAGGGGTGCCTGCAGGGATTATTGATCTTGGTGGAAATCTGCTTTTCGTTGGTAATTCGCCGCGTCGTGATGATGGACAGTGGATTATCGGCGTCCAAGACCCGCAGCTGCATCGGGGTGAAAACCTAGCAACAGTTCGTGAGCCAGCATGTTCAGCAGTGACATCAGGCATTTATGAGCGCTTTTTAATTAAAAACGGTCACCGTTATCACCATTTGCTTGATCCGCGAACAGGATACCCCCTTGAAACAGACCTAAGTAGTGTGACAGTTTTTACTGATCAATCGGTAATGGGTGAAATTGAAGCGAAACGCCTATTTTTCAATGGTGAACCAATTGAAGGCTGGGAGTCACGTCCCGGCAACCGTGGCGCTATCTTTATTCATAATGATGAATCAATGATGAATGTTGGTTTTTAATAACTTTATAATTAACAATGGCTGTTAGTATTTTTAAAATGCTAACGGTCATTTTTTAATTTAATAAGCCAAAATATAACTAATTGATTTACTTGCAATTGAAGATTTCACTTTATATATGATAAATATTTCATGCGTAGAAAAAATTTATATCTTTCTATCTCTTACTCTCGCAATCATTCTATAACTTTCTGCGAGGCTTGCCGATTAAAAAAAAAAAAACGGTATAATTTATGCCGTTAATTAAATAACTTTATTTATATCCTATTATTGAGAGGGGTAATTAGATGTTATCGAAAAATAATCGACAGGAACAATTCCGTAAGCAAGAACCGAAAAAGCAACGGTTTGCGATTAAGAAACTTACGGTTGGTGTTGCTTCTGTCTTAATTGGATTTACATTTATGGGGATGAATGCGTCTGCTGATACCGATACTACATCAGCAAACAATACACAACCAGCTAGTGAATCATCAACAAATGGTGATACTGATTCTAATTCGAGTGTGGTTCCAATAAAGACGCCTGTTACTGTAACACAGGATTTGAGTACAGTACCTGCATCGAACCGTACGGTAGTGAATACTGATACTCAAAATGAACAGAGTCAAGCTGCTACTCCTGCTCAAAAGGAAGATACAGTAAAGCCAACAGAGACTACTATCGCAAGTCCCATGGCAGATAAATATGAACAGGCAGTAAAAGATGGATTAAATCAAGCTTTGTTTACTATGCCATCGGCTGCTTCAACTAATGCTACTACTACTTTAGAGGATCAACAAAAAACTTTACGTGGTACTCAACAACAAGAAGTAGCGGACTGGCAAGGATTAGTTAATGCTTTAAACGACTCTAATATCGGTACAATTAAATTAACTAGTGATATTACTGTCGCTAATAAGGGTACAAATGTTAACGGCATTAATCGTCCACAACCACTAGTTAACTCTGGAAAGATGAACTTAACTGGTTCTAATATTTCTGGAGGATTAGATATTGATGGTCAAGGTCACGCTATTAATTTTGGTGCTAATTACCTTAGTTTTACTACTAACAACCAAAAAGATAGTAATCCGTGGGATATTGCTTTCAAGAATTTAACTATTAATGCTGATGGCTATGATAATTCATGGTCTACTCTTGGTGGTGCGTTTAGCCCAATTTATATGGGTGGAGACGACATAAGGACTGATCTTTTAACTAACAACAAAGTTACATTTGAAAACGTAACTGCCGATGTTAAAAATGGTGCCTTCTACAACACTACAATGGCGCAACAAACCACTGATAACCCATACACTACGGTAACCTTTAAGGGTAATAACAACATTACTTGTGAGGCCGTAAACGTTAAGGGAAATCAGCTTTATAACTATTCAAGTGCTGTATCAGCATCACACATTATTTTTGCCCAAGGTACTAATACCGTCTTTAACGTAAGCAGTGCGAAAACCAACAACGATCAAAACGCTGGTGGCAACATTTTGCGGGCCAAAGTTGAAGATGAAACAAATGATACTGCTCCAGCAATTGATATTCAACAAGGTGCAACCGTAACCTTAAATGGTCAATCTAAAGATGTTAAAGGGATGCTTGTCAACAGCGCTATTACTGGTACTGTTCAAGTAGATGGTAACTTAATTGCTAACATGGCTGATGGTCACTCAATGGCTATTTGGGCTGGTAACTTAAACATTGGTAAAACTGGCGTTGTTAATATTAATACTAAACAAAGTAATGATGGTAGTGGTGCCAATGGTGTAACTAATTATGATGGTTATCACTTTGCTCCTATTTCATTAGGTGTTGGTTTTGCTGCTAATATTACTAATGCTGATTCCAATGTTTTAGATAATCAAGGTAAGTTAACAATTGTTCGTACTGGTGATAATAATCAATCTACTACACCATTAATCTCATTTGGTTCAGGTAGTGGTTTAGGTGCTAAGTGGGATTTGAATGTTCATGAAGGTGCTACGCTTGACTTACAAGATAGTGCTCAACAATCTCAATCGGCTACGAAAGGGTTCTTCACTAATACCCCTAAATATGGATTGGTAACTATGTGGGGCGGTGGAACTGGTACAAATAATAGTTATAACCATGTTACTATTACCAATCCTAAGTATGTAAACTTCCAACGTACAGGAAACCAAACAGGTACTTTACTTCGTCTTGAAAATCAAAATAATAATGTAACTGTTTCTAGTGCGGGTGGTAAATTGCCATTTGCTCAATGGGACGAAGGAAATAAAGGAACAGGTGCATCTGATTACTGGTATCTCAAAAATATTCAAACTCAGAACAACTGGGGTGATAACGCTATTTCTGGCTTTACTCAAGCTGGGAACGCTCGAGGACAAAATAAGAATGGTGAGATTAAGTTTTTACACTCAAACGGTCAAGTAAATCTTGCTCAAAACCAAGCTGGACTTAATAGTTATCAATTTATTGATGGAACGGTTACTCAAGGACAACCAGCTGACGGTGTAAAATATGAAACTCCATACTTAAACCGGCTCTTGAATAACTTCAACTGGTGGACTCCACAAAGAGTTGCAATGGGTAGTTCTTTAGAAGAAGTAGCTAAGCCAACTGATTCTGATCAATATCAACCAGTAGTCAAGACTATTGATGGTAATACTAGACAAACCTTAAATGACTTAACTGCCAAGGACGGTATTTCTGGTTTACGTACTAGCGGTGGAACCATAACACCAGATCTTTCTGCTATTAAGTCTGTAACTTGGTATGATGCAGCTACTGATGCAACTGAATGGAATAACTTGATGAATGGTCAAGCTGCTCCAACTAACCCAACTGGCAATTTGAAGACTAGCGATAAGTCAGCTTGGGCTAAGGTTACTTATACAGATGGATCGATCGATTTTGCTAATATTCCATTGAATATTACCGTACCAATGGCAGATACTTACACTCCATCTTATAATTCAGTAACTGTAGAACAAGGACAAAGTGCGACTGCTGACCCTAACTTTGTAGGACAAGATGGTAAGGAAACAACCATGCCTGCTGGATCCACTTTTACAACTGGTACGAATACACCAAGTTGGGCAAATGTCGATCCATCAACTGGTGTTGTTACAGTGAACCCAAGCATTGACGTAACCCCTGGCGCATACAATGTTCCTGTAACTGTAACTTACCCAGATAAGAGCACTGATGAGACAACAGTTCCGGTTATTGTAACTAAGGCGGGTCAAACAGTTATTTGGGGCGAAAATGGTGCAGTTGTAACTACAGTTGACGCTTCTAGCCTTAATGCTCATGAGACTAGTGAGAATTCACAAGTCCTCGCTCCAGCTAATGTTGTGACTGCTCAAGGATATAAATTAACTGACGGTAAGCTTTCAACTACTGCTATGCCAATCACTATTGATCCTTCAACGGTAAGCTGGACTACTACCCCTGATACTACTGTAGAAACGGCAACTGTTGCTGGTAAGCAAATTTCTACCAGTGTTAATATTGATTTCACTAATAATGATGTGGCAAAGAATATCTTAGGCTCAAAGAATGGTACTGTAACTACTAACTCATTCACTATTGATGCTAAGGGTGCTGGTGCTAAGACCGTATCAACTCCAGTGAAAATTGCTTTAGGCTCTGATTTAACCAGTGAACAATTTGATCAATTAGTAGACAACAATATTCCAGCTAATGAAATTGCTACTACTACTTGGGCAACAAAGCCTGATGAAAATGGCAACGGCGGAGTAGTTAAGATTGCGTTTAAAGACGATGCTGCTAATGGTCAACCAACATACTTGAATATTACTATTCCATCAAGTTCAGTTGATATTACAACTAATGCTGATCAATACACCCCTGAAGGTCAGCAAGTTTCTACTAAAGTAGGGGAAACGCCAGATGCTTCACAAGGCATTAGTAATAAGAATACTTTACCAGATGGAACTAAGTACACTTGGCAGACGACTCCAGATACTACCACGCCAGGTGAAAAGCCAGCTGTAGTTGTTGTAACTTATCCAGATGGATCCCAAGACAATGTTCCAACAAATGTTGTTGTTAATGCTAACCCAGAGATTAAACCAATTAGCACCACTGTTGGTCAAGTTCCAGAAGCTACTCAAGGTATTGCTAACCTTAACAATGACGGTTCTACTCCAGTTGAAGGTTATCCATCAGGAGCAAATTGGATAACTGCTCCAGACACTTCTAAGCCAGGAACAACCACTGGTACAGCTAAAGTAACTTATCCAGATGGCACCACAGAAACTGTTACTATCCCAGTTGCCGTAAGTGATAATCAAGATGTAACGATTATTGACGACAAGGGACACAGTTACAGCTTACATGCTAAAAATGTAATTACGCACAAGACTTCAGATAAGAACATTATTGGTGCTCCTGTAATTGAAAACTTTAAGCTTAGTTACTACGAAGGCGGACAAAATTACAGCAAGCCATATATCTATACCTTAAACTCCGATGGTACTGCTTATGAACTTACCCAGACAGGTGATAATCCAGTTGGTGTTACTGTAAATGCACCGCAAAGTGTTCCAGTAAGCGAAATTTCTTCAATTTGGACTCCAATGGGCGCTGAATTTGGTATTCCTGGTGTTACTGGTCAGGGTCAACCATCCAGTTTAGTATCAGACAAGAACAATGGTACTAAGACTATTACCTACACTGGTCAAGATAACACCCAAGGTAGTCCGTACGTTTACCCAATGTATTCTGCAACAGTAGATACTTCTAAAGTAAACTGGCCAATTTTTGGTAAGGGTCCTAAAGCTCAACACCCATTCCCATTTGTTTACATTTATGGTGCTGAAGCTAACGGTACTATTCCAAGCGTTAACTCAGATGTTAATGATTTAAAGGCTGCTTTAGGGGATGCTGGCAAACTTGTAAATACTAGTGATTTAACTCAAGCACATAACTCAGAAATTTCTTCAATTGATTGGCAAACATTACCAAGCCTTGAAAAAGCAAACGCACAAGCTCCAGCAACAGTTAGAATTAACTTTACTGATGGCAGCTATCTTGATGTTCCAGTTGCTGTAAATGTAATTAAGGTTGATCAAGGTGTAGATAACAAGGATAATCATGATATTTACCGTGATATCACGCGTACTATTACTGTTGAAGGACAAGACGCACCAGTTGTTCAACATGTAATTTATAGTCGTGCTAAGATTACTAATTTGGCTAAGCCAGAAGGACAACAAGTAACTTATACTGCTTGGGTAGCTGGCAAAAACAATGAGGGTCAAGAAGTAACAAGCTTCCCACAATTTGAAGTGACTAAACCTGGCTACACTGCTACTGCAACTGGGGCAACGATTGAAAATATTAATGGCAAGCAATACGTTCCAGCTTCCGCAACTATTACTCCAGATTCACAAAATGAGACTGTTAATGTAACTTACACTGCTAATGAACATACTTTAGTGATTACTTACGTTGATTCTCAAACTGGTAAGCAAGTTGGTTCACATTACAATGTATCTGGTAAAACTGGTCAGGAAGTATCTGTTGATGTTGCTGGTAATGTTCCAACTAATTGGAAATTAGTGCCAAACCAGCGTGTTATAAGTTCATACACATTTGGTTCAGATGACCCAGCGCCTGTAACTTACAAGGTTGAACACAATACTGAAAATGTCCCTGTTGATAAGACTAATTCAGATACTTACCGTGAAGTAACTCAAACAATTTACGAAGTTCCAGCTGGTAAGACTGAAGCTGATAAGACAGTTGTAAGAACGATTACTGTTCCATTCCAACGCACAGGAATTAAAGACTTAGTAACTGGTGACATTACTTGGAATGCATGGCAAGGTCCAAAAGATTCTAAGTTAGTAAACGGTGTATCTACTTACGAAATTCCAGCTTACACTGTTGCTCAGGCTAAGGGTTATGACAGTTACGTAAATGGTAGCAAGTCAACTGAAATAGCAAGTACAGCTGTAAATGCAGACTCTGCTAATATTACTGATACCATTACTTATGTAAAAGAAGGCTCAACGCCAGTACCATACAACCCAGGTAAAGAGGGAGTTAACGACGACATGAACCGTTATGTAACACGGACAATTGTTGTTAATAACCCAGACGGTACTAAGGTAACCAAGAACCAAACCGTTCACTTCACAAATAAAGATAAAGACGGTAACAGTGGGTATCAAGACCCCGTAACTGGTGAGATTACTTATAACGCAGCATGGCATGTTGCTGGTGATTTAAATGCGTCAACAGGAACATGGGATGCCTATACTCCAGAAGTTATTAAGGGCTATGTTGCTAATCCGGCAAGTGTTGCAGAAAAGACTGTAAACGCAGAAACCCAAAATCAAACAGTAACAATTAATTACACAAAGAATACGCCAGCTGAAACTGATGCTGATAAGTACACGCCAGAAGGTCAAGATGTTCATACGATTGTTGGTAAAGTTCCAGCTGCTAAGGAAGGTATTAGTAATACTGGTGACTTGCCAGAAGGAACAACTTATACTTGGAAGACAACACCAGACGTAAGCAAGTCGGGGACAGTTACTGGAACGGTTATTGTAACGTACCCTGATCACTCAACTGATGAGGTTCCGGTTAATGTTATCGTTACTGACAATCAAACACCAGTACCATATAATCCGGGCAAAGATGGTGTTAACGATGAGATGAACCGGTATGTGACACGGACAATCATTGTTGACAACCTGGATGGCACGAAGACAACTACTAACCAAACTGTTCACTTCACAAATGAAGATAAAGACGGTAACAGTGGTTACAAAGATGTCGCAACTGGCAAGGTTATTTACAACACCGTATGGCATGTTGCTGGTGATTTGAATGCATCAACAGGAACTTGGAATGCCTTTACGCCAAAAGCTGTTAAGGGCTATGTTGCCACCCCGGCAAGTATTGCTGCTGAAACTGTAAATGCTAACACGCCAAACCAAACGGTAACTATCAGTTACCACAAGGATTCTGATGAGCCAATTAAGTGGAATGGTACAAATGACGACATGTATCGTGAAGTAACGCGGACAATCATTAGTCACATTCCGAATGCGGACCCACAAACCCAAATCCAAACCGTGAAGTTTACGCGTAAGGATAAGGAAGGTAATGCAGGCTACAAAGATCCCGCAACCAATAAGATTACTTGGAATGCTTGGCATGTAGTTGACGGTACTAATACAACAGGAACTTGGGCAGAATACAATGCTCCAGAAGTTAAGGGTTACACTGCTGATCCAGTAAGCGTTGCTCAAGCTACAGTAACTCCAGATACAAAGGATATTACTGTTGATATCAACTACACTCCTTCTGCAACTACACCAACAGATGCAGATAAATACATGCCGAAAGGTCAAGATATTACTGTAAAGCAGGGTGAAACTCCAGATCCATCAGATGGTATTAAGAATAAAGGAGACCTACCAGATGGTACTAAATACACTTGGAAGGATACTCCAGATACAACAATACCAGGTGATAAGCCAGCAGTTATTGTCGTAACTTATCCAGATGGTTCAAAGGATAAAGTACCTGTTACAATTCACGTAACTAACCCGACAATGCCAACAGATGCCGACAAGTATACGCCATCTTACCCCGAAGTTGTTACAACACCAGGTCAGACGACAAAGACTGATGTAACTTACAATGGTGACAAGCCTGCCGCTGGGGATGTTACCTACAAGATTGTTCCAGGTTCTAATGTTCCTGATTGGGTAACTGTTGATCCAGCAACTGGGACAATTACTGCAAAAGTACCAAGTGATGCTACTACCCAAGTGGTAACTGTTCCAGTAACGGTAACATACACTGATGGTTCTAGTGATGCTATAACTGCCACAATCGTTGTGGTAGCAACTAAGGATCATGTTACTAACCCAACTGGTCCAACAGATACAATCAAGGATCCAGAGAAGTTACCAAGTGGTACCAAGGTTGTTTGGACTCCAGGTGATCAACCAGATCCAAACAAGAAGGGTGACCAACCAACCAGTGTAACTATTACAGTGCCGGGACATGAGCCAATCAAGATCCCAACTTCTGTCGACTATAACAACCCTACTGATGCCGATAAGTACACTCCAGAAGGTAACCCAATTACGATTACAAAGGGTGATAAGGTTCCAGATCCAGCTGATGGTATTAAGAACAAGGGTGACTTGCCAGATGGCACCAAGTACACCTGGGACGTAACGCCAGATCCAGAGAAGGTTGGTACGCAGACAGTTGTAGTCAACGTTAACTACCCAGATGGTTCACAAGATAAGGTAACAACTACTGTTACGGTTACAGAACCAACTACTGATGCCGATAAATACACGCCGGAAGCTCAACCAATAACAACCCCAGAAGGTAAGGTTCCGGATGCTGCAGAAGGTATCAAGAACAAGAGTGACTTGCCGGATGGTACCAAGTACACCTGGAATGATCCTGATAAGGTCGCCCAAGACGTAAAGACACCTGGTACGCATGATGAGACAATTACAATTAATTATCCAGACGGCTCGAAAGATACCGTTACGGTTGCCGTCCATGTTCCAGCTCCAGAAGGTCAAGAAATTACGACTGACCAAGGTAAACTCCCTAACCCTGCCGATGCAATTAAGAACAAGGACCAAATGCCAGACGGTACTACCTACACTTGGCAACAAAAGCCAGATGTTTCAACACCGGGTGATCATACTGGTGTTGTTGCGGTTCACTTCCCAGATGGAACGAGCTATGAAATAACGGTTACTGTTCATGTTAATGCCACAACCCCTGATAATAGTAAAACTAATAATGGCGGAAACACGAACACCGGAACTGGTAAACAGATTACTAATGCTGGAAGCAAGACTAACACTACAATTAGTAATAACGTTTCAGCAACCGAAAATGTAAATAGTAATTTGCAAAATGTAGCAGCCAACACTAATGAGCAAACTACTAAGAAAGCATTGCCACAAACTGGTAATGATACTAATAAGACCGCTTCCCTAGTTGGACTAGGCTTAGCTTCGATCGCAAGCATGTTTGGATTTAGTGGTACTTTACGAAGACGGAATACTGGTAAGTAATTAGCGCCTTATTCCCCCTTAGCTGTTAATTAACTTAGCAGAAAATTCGTTTTAGTAAATGCTACTATTTCAAACGTGTATTGGAGAAGTGAATAATACACGCAAATGAGACTCAAAGCTTGAGAGAATCAAGTTTTGGGTCTCTATTGTTTTAAATTAAGGTGTGTTGAAATATGAAGAGTTGATCATATGTGGATTTAAAATAAACGATGTATTTAGCTTATTATAACGTTGTTTATAATAGCTACTTACTACTTATCACTTGAAAAAATCGTAATAGATGATATTACTAAAATTGTTAATTAAGATTAGGGGATTTTTTAACTTTTATTGATTAATAACTATTACAGGGGGAATTAAATATGTTATCGCAGAATAACTGGCAAGAACAGTTGCGTAAACAGGCGCCTAGGAAACAGCGCTTTGCAATCAAGAAGCTAACAGTAGGGGTTGCTTCAGTTTTGATTGGTTTTACATTTATGGGGGTTAGTGCATCTGCGGATAGTATGTCGACAACAACGCCGACTTCAGAAACTACATCAACGGAAAATAACAGTACTAATAATGACCAAAAAACAGCTAAGCAGGTGGTGTTGCAATCTAATACTACAGATACTCAGAAGCCTGTAGAACAGACTAATGCAGTTAATTTGAATAATGATCAATCACAAGATAAGAATGAAGATAAGGGAGCGGCAACACAAACATTCGATTTAGCAGCTAATCAATCAAAAACAGCCGCAAATCAACAGGCAACACCGGTTAACACTCTTAACCAACAACTTTATTCAGTCAAAGATGGTGTGGCTGATGTTGCAACTTTCGCCGACTTTACTAAGGCATTGTGTGATAAAAATGTTAAAACTATTAACATGACTGCTGATATCACTGCTTCTGATGATCAAAGTGCATTGGTATCGGGTGGTACTGGACTAGTCGGCGCTAACATGCTTAGTCCATATGAATTAACTCCAGATAAGGTAGATGTTCCCTTAATTTCACCATCGCCATATGTAGGGATTGCGCATGATGTAACAATTCAAGGTAATAATCACACTCTTGATATGAATAAATGGACTATTACTTTGGTTAACCAAAACTATGATGCCGATCATGCCTGGAATATTACTTTTAAGGACATGATCCTTAAAAGTCAGGCTCAAAATCAATCATATGGTCCAATTTACTTTATGAAGCCACTAACAGGAATGACTAGTGGTATCCAAAGAAAAGTTATTTCCGATGACGATTTGAATCGTTCTAGTTTGAACTTTGATAACGTCACCGCTGTTTTTGATGGTACTAGTCTTGGCGCAAGTAATGTTAAGACAACTTTTTCTGGTAAAAACAGAATCAATACCACTAATGTTGATAAAGCTGTAACTGCGAAAAGCATTAATGTGGCTAATGGAATTACATCTATTAATGCTAATAGTGCTCAAACAGCCATTGATACTGTAGGAAGCGTAACTGTTAGTCAAAATGCTAGTTTGAATATTCAAGGCGGCGATGGTAGCGAACTTTCTAATACTAAGATTTATCCATCTGCAGGTATTACTACCAGCCAAGATACTGGTAATGTTAAATTAGCTGACGGTGCAAGTTTAACTATTCGCGCTAAAGATAGCGGAATCACTACTGCTAGTGTGACTACAGGCAATCAAGCAAAGCTAAACGTTATTGGAACGGTTGTTGGTGTTAAAACTAAAGGCTTTGTTCAATTAGGCGATAATTCAACGACTAATATTAATGCGCTTGGTAATGATATTAATACCAGTACCTTAGTCACAGGTAAAGGTTCAACCTTAAACTTACTTAATGAAACTAATACTGCTATGGGTAATACAGGTAATAACGCAGTAACTTTTGTTAATAGCGTTAATATTGGTCAAGGCTCAACAGTAAATGTAAATACTGGGGATGCACAGCCGCCAGAAGATGCTAATACTAAAGATGTCCGTGGCTTTTACAGTGATTATCATGGTAAGTCCTATATTAATATTGGTGAAAACGCCAAGGTTAATATGAAGATGGGCTCTGGTCACTCACAAGCAATGATGGCAAGCAATCTTGACATTAAAGACGGTGCCAAAGTTGATATTTCAACAATGCAAGATAACAATAACGAGCTACGTTATAAATGGTCTGCTATCCAAAATGCAACAACTACTTATCCTGATTATGATCACTATGCACCAATTACTTTAGCCTATTATTCTGAAGGTACTTTGCACATTGCTAAAGATGCCAGTTTAAAGATGGTTCGTGGCAAGTGTAGTGGTATGGTGCCAATGATTGCTTTTGGTAATGCGACAAGTGGTGGTGATTTCTTCTTCTTGGGTAGCCGTAACTATACTTTAACTGTTGATGCTGGTGGTAGTCTTGATTTACAAGATGGTGAAAACAGTAAAGGTATTCAGGGCTATGAATGGGGTGAAACCGATAATTTAGGTCCTGTTGACAAAATCTTTGTTCCAGGGATGATCACCATGTTTGGAGCAAGTTCAACGGATAAGATTACGTTTGGTAGTGTAAATGAAGATAACACCATGAGTGCAGCCAAGTATATTAATTTGCAACGTACAGGTCAGCAACGTGGTAACTTAATTAAGCTTGAAGGTAAAGCACAACCAGGCGGCTTATTAACTAGTGCTAATATTCAGAACTTAACGAGAGTTTTGGGTACAGCACCTGTTGCACAATGGAATGATGCCAACATTGGCAATGAACCTTCGCATGTATGGGTAACAGCCCAGATTGAAAGTCAAAACGGGGGTGGAGATACTGCAAGTAACTATGTTCCAATAAATGCGGAAGGTGTTACTGCTGATGGTTTCGTTAAAAACGGTGCGATTTTGGGCTTGAGCTTTGGTAACTCGAGTGGTTTAGTTCAAATCCCTAATTACAAGACAAACGACCTTTCAATTTATAATAATGGTCAAATTACTGGTCCTTACACTGACGATTTGAATGACTTCTTAGCTAACTTTAACTGGTGGAAGTCTCGTCGAATTGCTCTCGGGACTGCTTTGTATAACAATGATAGTCTTATTAAATTAAACGATGCTGATAAATATGAACCCGTTGTAAATACGCTTAAGAAGACAGAGGGCGATATTTTAACTAATTCTGCCTTTGATAACCATCAAGTTGTATCTAGCCTAACCGATCCGCAATACAATGTTATTTCAACAGGTCTAGACAGTATTATTAAGGACCAATTCTGGGGAGTTGATTGGACTAAGACTCAATTCAAGAATATTTTGAAAGATGGGCTTCCTGATGCAGATAAAGTAGCGGCCTTAAACAATAATGATGGTAAAACAAATGAGCAAATTTTTAATGACCAGACAGAATATAAGGCTTACCAACAATTTTTGAAGAACATTTATTATCCTGATGGTCAAACTAGAACAACTTATGATAAAGCTGCCTTTGATAAGCCGTTAGCTGCAGGCAATCATAGTGTAACCGCCACTGTGGTTTACCAAGACGGCACTGCGGATACGATTGCTGTTCCAATTGAAGTGGCTAAGAGATTACAAAAAGATGATTATCTTCCAAATTATGCTCCAACTGAGATTAAGCAAGGGCAAACTGCCACAGTTGCTGCACCTAAATTTGAACAAAAGCAAATTACGGCTGACGGCACGGTAACTTACACCGATACTACAGCGCCAACTGGTGTAACCTATGCAGCAGGATCAGATATTCCAGGATTTGCTACAGTAAATAGCGATGGCTCAATTTCTCTTAAACCTACTGCTGGTACTGCTACTGGTATTTATAATATCCCTGTAACTGTCACTTATGCCGATAAATCAACATCTACAGTTAATGCTTTAGTTAATGTAACTGATGGTAACTCCAGCATTATCTGGGGCAAGAAGAATCCAGACGGCACAGTTAATGGTGCGGTTGTTGTTAAGAGTAATCCACTTATTTTGCACAAGACTGATGTGGATTCAGTATCAACTACTGTAGACAATCTAGATGCTAAGAGTGCTATTAGTGAAATTGATGTTTATACTACTGATAAAAATGATGCTACTAAACTAGTGAATACTGCATATCGTTATCAAAAAGGCGACTTCAAAGATGCTGGTGGCAATTCAATTGGCAGCATTTCTGTAAGTTACGATGATTCAGCACATAACCTGAACACTAGTCAGGGAGATTCTGCTACTTTACCAGTTAATGTAACTTTCAATAATGGTTCTGTTCCAGCAACGGACAATATTGTCGATAACGGTGCAAAAACTAGTTTCAATCAATCTGTAACCTTAGTAGGTGCTAGTCCTATTACGCCAGTTAAGACAATTTCCATCCCAGTTGGCTATGATATGACGAAAGATCCAGAGGGCTACTTTACTTCAGATAATTTGAAGGCAATGGTGGATCACTCTGATTTAGACAAACTTGCTGACAATATGGCAGTAAAGAGCTATTCAATTGATCCTGCAAAGTTTGATACTAATAAAGCCGGAGATGCCCGAGATTTCACTATTCGTATTACTTTCAACGATGGCCATGCTGGAACTAATTCATACTTAGACGTTACTATTCCTAAGGGCGTTCAAGTAACCACGGGTGAAATGGCTGAATATAACCCATCGTATTCTTCGGTAACTGATACTAAGCAACAAGCAGTCACGCTTACTCCAAGCTTTACTGGTGATAAGCCAACTGATGGCGTAACTTATGCAATTGACCAAACGAGTGAATCTAACTTGCCCGCTGCTATGAAGCAATATATACATGTTGATCCAAATAGTGGAAGTATTACTGTCGACCACCAAGCCATGGCAGATACCGCTAGTTATGAAATTCCAGTCATTGTAACTTACCATGATGGTACGAAAGATAATGTAATTGCAAAAGTCTACGAAGTTAAGAGCACGGGAACAGTAACTGATCCGCTTTCTGCCAAAGAAGGAATTAGTCATTTTGAGAAGTTACCAGTTGGTACAAAAGTTACTTGGGATAAGAAACCTGATCCTCATACTGCTTCAGAAAAGATTAATGCAATCGTCACTATTCCTGGTCAAGATCCAGTTAAAGTTCCAGTAACAGTTACAAGCAGTTTAGCGCTTGATCCGAACAATAAGACAGTAGTCTACGGTCAAGATGCTGTTACAACAATTAACTTTGATACACCAAATTATCACAAGACCAGTGACGATAATACTCCTGATGCACCAGTAGTTAAGAGCATTGATATCAAGACTGATAAAGGCACTATTACGTATACCTTATCTAGTGATGGTAAAACTTATAGTGACGGGAATGGTCATAGCTTTAATGCTAGTGAAATTAAGACTTCTTGGGTTGACAGATATAATGTAAATACTAATAGTTCTAACTTTAATACAGATGGTACTAAGACTACTTTGGCTCCAACTAAGGATAGCCAGACTAGCGATGAATGGGATGCCAATAAGAATTCTAAGTATTGTGTTCACATCACTGCTACTGGTGATGCTGCACAGGCAATGGACTTGCCAGATTCTGATGCTGGCTGGGCTAATGTATATGCCAACTTCTATGGTGCAAGTGCTGCTAAAGCTAGCGCTGCCAATAATAATTTAACAGCAGTTCAAAATGGTACATTAGCTGATCCAGAAAATTATGTTGATACAACTGATTTGACCCCTGCTCATAATGTAGAAGTTGAGGATATTACTTGGAACACAAAGCCTGACTTATCTAAGGCAGGGCAGATTACTGTCAACGCTGATATTAACTTTACAGATGGTACTAAATTAACTATTCCAGTTACGATTACGGTTGCTGAATCACAAGCTAATAAGTTTGCTAGTGCTAACAAGGATAATGCCCTAGTTCAGACTATTTCTAAAGGTAAGGGCTATGTATTTAAGGATACTGATGCTAGTCAAGGCATTAAGGAAGATCCTAATAATACTTATCACGTTGTTTGGACTGATAAGGACAACTTAAAGGCTCCAAGATTCAATGATGTAACTAAGATTGATACTTCTAAGAAGTCACCTGCAACATCATATGACGCAACGATTTACTTCGAAGATGGTACTAAGCTTGGTGTTAAGATTCCAGTTGTAATCACTGATGAGGCTACTGATAATCAAAGCAATATTTCAGCTAAGACTTATCAAGTAGACAAAGGTGGAAAAGTTAATGCTAGCGATGTAATTACTCCAAATAATAATATTCCTGAAGGAACTACGTATAATTGGGGCGACAAGACACCTGATACTTCTAAAGTAGGTACGCAGGACATAACTGTAAAGATAACCTATCCAGATGGCACGACAAGTTCAATAGATAGTAAGGTAACTATCGAAGCAACTCCAGAAGTTGGTACAGTTACTTTGCATCAAGGTGTAACTCCAACTGCTGAAGATGCTACATCAGCAATTACTAACTTAGATCCAGATGGTGTTGACGGAATGCCAAAGAGCGTAGCTTGGAAGACCACTCCAGCAGTTGCTAATGCAGGCAAGACAACTGCTACAGTAGCAGTAACTTATAATGACGGTTACACTAAGGATATTACTGTTCCAGTCAATGTTTTAAAGACAACTAAGGGCAGTGACATAACCACGCCAAGCGATGCTACTCACGATATTTACCGTGAAATTACGCGGACAATCACTGTTGATGATCAAACTCCAATAGTTCAAAAAGTAGTCTTCACGCGTGATAAGTACACTGATTCAACTGATGCTACAGCTAAACCAACTTACTCTGAGTGGGTTGCAAAAGATAATAAAGATACATTTGCTGAAACTGGTAAAGTAACTAAAGATGGTTACACTCCAGCTGCTGTTGATAATAACAATAAGCCTGTAACTTTGACTGACAAGGGTACAATTGCCAGTCAAAAAGTTACTGCTGATAGTTCAGACATCAAGATTACCGTAACTAACACGGCCAATGATCAAACTGTAACTGTTAAGTTTATCAATGCAAAAGATGGTTCTACTATTTCGGTTGATAAGCCTAAGACCTTACCAGGTAAGACTGATAGCACTGTAGCAATTTCTGCAAAAGACATTACTATTCCAACTGGCTACAAGCTTGATAAGAATTTTGGCTTACCAGAAAGTTATAAGTTCACGGCAGCTAAAGATCAAACTATTACTGTTAAACTGGACCACTTAACAGCACTTGATCCAAGTAAAGTTGATCAAACAGATCCTAAGAATGCTGATATGTTTGAAACGATCACGCGGACAATTAACTATACTGACCCCAACTACTTCAGAAAAGCATTCTGACAAACAAGCTGTTAAGTTCCAACGCACCAAGACTGTTAACGATGCCGATTCTTCTGATGTGATTTACGGCAACTGGACTCCAGTAGATAGCAGTAAGACTGCATGGGATGAATATGATGTTCCTACGTTTGCGGACTATGCAGTTTTAGCTCAAGATGATGCAGGACATAATGTTGCTATTACGAACGGTAAGATTGCTGGTCAAAGCCTTGAACCAGGTAATGACGGTAAGGCTAAGACTACTGATCAAACAATCAATTTGACTTACACGATGCAGGAATCAGGTGAGTTTAAGAAAGCTAATAAAGATAATGCTTTAATTAAGCAACTTAGCTGGGGTAAAGGGACTAAACATGATGCTTCTGAGGCTATTGATGGTGTAATTACTAAGCAGGATCAAACTGACTATCACGTAAAGGGTGCTACGTTTAATACTGTTCCTTCGACTGATGAAGTTCATGGCGCTAAAAACGTTGAAGTTACTATCACCTTTGACGATGGTTCAGCTGCAACCGTTCAAATTCCTGTCGTAATCACTGATAATGCTGGTGATGATACAACAATCACAAGTAAGCCGGTCTTTATTCCAGTCGATGCAGGACAAAAGCCTAGTTTGCCAGATCCGAAGACTGGTGTAGATGATCCAGCTGCCCCAACAGGAACAAAGTATGAATGGAAAGATACGCCAGCCGTTCCAGAGCCGGGTGAAAAGGCAACGTCAGCTACAATTGTGGTTACGTATCCAGATGGGACGCAGAAAGAGATTCCGACTACTCTTACTAGTGATTACAAGCCAGTAGTTGCAGCTATTACGACGCCTAAAGATGTTGCTCCTGATGTTGTAAAAGGTATTGCTAACTTAAATAAGGGTAAAGGCTACCCAACTAGCGTAACCTGGAAAACAACTCCTGATGTAACCAAGACTGGTTCAACAAAGGGCGTTGCAACTGTAAGTTATGACAATGGCTATACAGTTGATGTTGAAATCCCAATTAGTGTGGCAAAAAATGATAGTGAAAGTTACGATCCAAAACCAACTATTAAACCAGTCCCAGTGCCGCAAGATAATAAAGACGTCAAACCAAGTGCAGTTGTCGATCCCGAGACTTTGCCAACTGGTCCAGATGATAAACCAACAATTACTTGGACCGATCCAACTAAGAAGCCGGACCTAACAACACCTGGTACTCAACCAGCTGATGTTGATGTTAAATATCCAGATGGTACGGTTGATCATGTTGAGGGTCATGTAACAATTGAAGCTGCTCCAGAAATCGGTTCAATTTTAACTGATCAAGGTGTCGTTCCAGATTTGACTAAGCCAGAAAATGCTAAGCAAGTTGTAAAGAACCTAAATAACTGTACGGATAAACCAGTTGACGGTTATCCAAGTAGTGTTGCTTGGACAATTACCCCAGATGTATCAAAGGCTGGATTAGCAACAGGTCGGATCACGATTACTTATCCAGACGGTTATAAGATAACTAAGGACATTTCGATTAACGTTACCGATGCAACTGCTGGTACTGATGCAGATAAATTCACAAAAGATAACGGGGAAAAGAACATCTTCGTTCATCAATTAGTTTGGGGTAAAAATACCAGTCACCAAGCAAATGAAGCTATCGATGCAATCAATAGTGATGTGAAGGATAAATACCATGTCACCAGTGCGGTATTTACTACGGATCCTTCAACGGATAAAGTTCACGATGTTCAAAACTTTGAAGCTGTTGTAAGCTTTGAAGATGGTACTAAGGCTACAGTTCAAATCCCAGTAGCAATTACTGATGATGCTGGTAGCGATGCAGCGATCAAGTCTAAGCCAGTTGTAATTTCGGTTAAGCCAGGTCAAAAGCCTGCTTTGCCAGACCCAAAGACTGGTGTAGACGACCCAGCTGCTCCAACGGGAACGAAGTATGAATGGAAAGATACGCCGGCTGTTCCCAAACCAGGTGAGACTCCTGCAAATCCAGTAGTAGTTGTTAAGTATCCAGATGGAACGCAGAAAGAGATTCCAACAACTATTAGCAGTGTTTACACGCCTCAAATAATTGCAATTACTACGCCAAGGAATATAGTCCCTGAAGCTGCAAAGGGTATTGCTAACTTAAATAAGGGTAAAGGCTATCCAACTAGTGTAACTTGGAAGACCGTTCCTGACGTTTCTAAGCTTGGTTCAACGGAAGCAACAGCAATTGTAGAATACGGCAATGGAAATCAGATTAAGGTTCAACTTCCTTTGACAGTTATCAAAGGCGATAGTGAAACTTACAGTCCGCAACCAACTGCTAAGCCGGTTCCCGTTCCGCAAAACAGCAACGACATCGACCCAAGCTCAGTTATTGATCCCAAGACCTTGCCGACCAATCCAAAAGACAAGCCAACAATTACTTGGACTGATTCGACTGTAAAACCAGATCTAACTAAGCCTGGCACTCAACCGGCTGACGTTGATATCAAGTATCCAGATGGTACGGTTGATCATGTTAAGGGTCATGTAACAATTGAAGCTGCTCCAGTGATTGGCACGGTTTCAACTAAGTCTGGTATTGTGCCAGATTTGACTAAGCCAGAAAATGCTAAGCGGGTTGTGAAGAACCTAAACAATGGAATGGATAAACCGGTTGACGGTTACCCAAGCAGTATAACTTGGGATAAAGAACCAGACCTATCAAAGCCTGGAGTAGCAACAGGTAGGATTACGATTGCTTACCCAGATGGTTATAAGATAACTAAAGATGTTTCAATTAACGTTACTGGAACATCAACGCCAAGTTCGAGTGCAGAACCAGGTAGCAGTAGCACTGCAACTTCAAGTTCAAGTGCAGAACCGGGTAGCAGTAGCACCGCAACTTCAGGTTCAAGTGCAGAACCAGGTAGCAGTAGCACATCAACCCCAGGTTCTGGTACCACCGCCCAACCTGGAAATACGCCACAAACAGATGCCCAAACATATCCTGCTGCGCCAAAGTTAGATGCTCATACTGTCGTTGATAAGACGCCAGAACCATCGACAATGATTGCAGGTGAATTACCACAAGGCACGACTGTCGATTGGGTTAAAAAGCCTGATACAACTAAGGCAGGAAAGACGAGTGGCGAAATAAAGGTTACTTATCCGGATGGCTCATCGTTGACAATAACAGTACCGTTGACTGTAGATAAGCCACAGCAACAAGACGCTGATAAGTATAAGCCGGTAATTGTTCCGGTTGATACCAAAGCGGGTCAGGTACCATCCCCATCAACAGCGGTTAAAAATCAGGAAACATTGCCAGCCGGTACGAAGGTTGCATGGTTAAACGAACCGTCAATTCCTGAAACAACAGGAAAGAGTATTATCGGCAAACTTGTAATTACTTATCCAGATAGTAGTCAGATCATTAAACAAGTAGTTATTACTACTACTCGCAATGGCGGAAGTGATGCAGAAAATTATCAGCCAATGGTTAAAACACCGTTGATAGTAACGATTAATCACCTTCCACAGGCTAGTGAAGTTATTACAAATATTGATCAGCTTCCAACTGGACCAAATGGTGAGCTATCTAAAGTTACGTGGACCAGTGTACCGACTATTTCTGAAAAAGCTGGTGCAAAGACAAGTGGACAAATTACCGTTACTTACCCAGATGGCACTTCTGATCAGGTTGAAGTAATTCTTGAAACATCTCCTACCGTTGCAAAACAGACTGATGCTGATAAATTTGTACCGCAACGATTAGCAAATGCGACTGTTCAAATGGGGCAAACCATTGATCCAGCAGAATTGATTAGCAATGCGCAAGACTTACCGGCAGGGACGATGATTACTTGGGCTAACAGAAATAAAGTTAATACCGACTTTTCTGTGGCGGGTACTTATACTGAAACAATAACGATTAAGTATCCAGATGGTTCAATTAGTAATGTCGACGTTCTAATTACGGTTCATAATAATGCTGCAGCTACTCAGAATGTTGATCGTGATGAGGCACCTGAAAAGCTAATTAATAACAGTAACAATATTGTTATTGAGGCCAATAAGGGCCATCATCAACTTACTCAGCACTTAGTAACGGTAACGAAAACTAGTGTTAAGGGTCAAAAGCCAATCAGTAATAACGGTCAATCATCAAAGAAGCTACCGCAAACTGGTAATTCTAATGATAAGCTAAGTGCATTAGCTGGTCTAAGTCTTGCTACAATTACAGGGCTTTTAGGATTGTTAAGACGGAATAAGAAACAAAACTAGAATTAAATAAAGAGAGTGTAGATGTATGTCAAAATGACAAGTATTTACACTCCCTTTTTATTTATCGATCTTTATGTAAAACGGTATACTAATAACTGATGAATATCGAATTGCTTGTTTAGTAGTTGAAAATACTGATGTATAAGCAATTGATGGTTATCAGATATATCAAATATGATGAGAATATCATATTTATATAAAAAATAATATAGTAAGAATGCTATTATATCAACGGCTATAAATTTATAACATTATTAACGAATTTTATTTTTAAAACGGATGGGCGTATTCTGGAATTGTAACTGAAATGACTCATTGTTTCTGTGATCTAGGGGGATGAACTAGAATGTTATCAAAGAATAACCAAAAAGAACAATTCTATAAGCAAGAGCCGAAAAAACAGCGGTTTGCGATTAAAAAACTGACTGTCGGCGTTGCGTCTGTTTTGATTGGCTTTACTTTTATGGGAATTAGTAATTCAGCTAATGCGGATCAGGTAAATCCCGATTCAGGCGCGGGTGACGGAACAACTTCAGAAACCCCGCAATCGGCTACTGCAATTAATTCTGGCAGTGCGGTTTTATCTACTGCTGCAAGTGCTGCTCCAGCCAGTGCGAGTGCCTCTTCTGCTAGTCAAGCTGGGCCACAAACACCTGTTGCTGATGCCTATGAAAAGATTGTTGCTGCCAATGCTGCTAAGGCTGTTTCTCAAAATTCGCCTGCTAACGTTAGCCAGTCTAGTGCTGCGTTACAAGCGGCTCAATTATATGGCGCAAGCTTTGCACAAACGCCAGCAACAACACAAGTCACGGGACAGACAGAAAGCGTTGCTAATTATTCAGACTTCTTAAATGCTTTGGGTGACCATTCTGTTAGCACAATCACTTTGACTGGTGATATCGATGGCAGTACTGCTTCAGGCAATTACGATACGATTAATACAGAAGGTACTGCGCGGTCTGTAACAATTGATGGTCAGGGTAAGTACGGCTTTAAACTCGGTGGACGGTATATTTACCTAACCACTAATACGGAAAAGAATACATCGACACCTTGGAATATTACTTTTGCTAACTTAACCCATATTCAAGCGCAAAATAATAACTATGGGTTGCTCTGTGTATATACAAATGACCCTAGTAAGAGTTCCATTAACTTCCATAATGTTAACGTTGATGCTGACACTACTGCTCTTACTGGAACAAATGGCAGCTATGGTGCTACGAATGTTACTTTCTCTGGAAACAACACAATTAACGGTACTTTGACTGGTTCCAATGCTTTGGTTGCAGCTGACAATTTAGTGGTTGCCGATGGGACAACTACTGTAACGCCAACCGCTAATAATGCCACTCAAGCCACTAGTTTTAGTGTTGCTGGTAATGCAGTTGTTAATTCTGGTGCAACATTAAATGTTAATAGTACGGCATCAAATGTTGCGGGAATTACCTTTACGGGTAGTGCAGGTAATCAAACCATTGATAATGCCAGTGCGGGTGTATTAGATTTACAACCGACTGCTACTGTTTCAATGAATTTAGGTGCCGGTAAGTCGATGGCAGTAATGAATGCTAGCGATATTAACCTGCAGTCAAGTTCAAAGCTGATGGTTAACACTAAGATGGATACGACTGGTTTCCGGGCATTGGCACCGATTGAGTTGGATTCAAACGGTGCTGTCGCTAACAGTACTTTCCAGATTGGCGAGAATGCTACACTTTCGGTTGTTCGTGAAGGAGTAGCTAATTCTGATTCACCACTAGTTTCAATGGGACCAAATGATGGAAACGGTCAAAGTTACTTGTTTGAAGTTAACGGTGGTAGTGTTAACTTGCAAGACTCAGCTAATTCTGATCGTTGGCCAAGTACTGCAACAGGAACTAATTATAAAATTGGCTGGCCTGGTATTCTGACCATGTGGGGAACAAGTAGCTATGATAGTATTCGGTTTAATAATGCTAAATTAGTTAATATTGAGCGGACGAACGCAACAGAGCGTGGTAGTTACCTAATTCATATGGATAGTGCCGGTTCACGAGAGAGTAACCTTCAAATTAATTCGGCAGACTCTAAATATGTTACTCCATTAACAATGATTACTGCTGGCTCAAAGACGCCTACTACCTGGAACATTAAGTATCTCAGCACTGCCAGTCAAGGTGGAGACTGGGCATATAGTTTCCAAAAACTCACTAACAATAATAAGGACTATTATTTCTATGGTTCAGAATATATGACTAGCTCACAAAGTAATCCTGACCGTGGGAACAATGAAGTAATCCTTGCTGCCAACCCAAATGAAAAGGGTTCAGTTTCATTTAATAATGGTCAGGTAATTGGCGGAGAAGCTTCACAGTCACTAAACAACTTTATCAATCACTTTAGTTGGTGGAATGGATCAGGCGTGAAGTTTGGTTCAGACTTGCAATTAGAGAACCAATACAATGCCTCATACTCGCATGTCGATGTTCAACAAGGACAAACTGTAACAGTTACGCCATCATTTACCGATAAAAATGGTAAAAATGCTACGATGCCAACTGGTACACAATTCACTGCTGGTGACAACATGCCAACATGGGCAACGGTTAACCCAACCACTGGAGAAGTTACCTTAAAGCCAGGAACTGATGTTAAGATTGGGGCTTACAACCTTCCCGTTAAGGTAACCTATTCTGACACGACTTCACAAACTGTTAATGTTCCAGTTGTTGTTACTAATGCCGATCAGAATGTAACCTGGGGACAAAACGGCGCCGTTGTAGTAACGGTTAATCCCGATATTGCAGCGCACGAAACAACTGCTAATTCTCAAGTCTTACTTGCCCCAGATGCAGTTAGTTCTGTTCAGGGCTACAAGCTAAATAATGGCCAGCTTTCAACAACCCCAACTAATATCACTGTTGTCCCAGCGGATGTTAGCTGGACAACTGTACCAAGTACGAATGTTGACAATGCCACAGTTGCAGGTAAGCAAATTGAAGATAACTCTGTAAAGATCAACTTCGCTAATAACGATACGGTTAAGGATATTCTTGGCGATAAAACTTCTGTAACCTCTAGCAAGTTCACCATTGACGCAAAGGGTGCCGGTGCTAAAGATGTTAAGACGCCGGTTAATGTTCAACTGGGAACTGATTTAACTGGTGAACAATTTAGTCAATTAGTTGATAGTAACATTCCTTCAAAGAGCATTGCTTCGACTGCTTGGGAAACCAAACCAGTAAAGGGTCAAGATGCAACGATTAAGATTACCTTTACTGATGACGATGCAAACGGTCAACCGACGTATTTGAACGTTACAATCCCAGCAAAGAACTTAAACGTAATTGGTGATAACGATAATTATGAGCCAACAACTCAGCCGATTACAACGCCAGAAGGAACTGTTCCTGAAGCCCCAACGGCAATTACAAATAAGAATACCGATAATGTTCCAGCTGGACAGACAAAACTTCCTGAAGGGACCCAAATTACATGGACCAACCCCGACCAGGTAAAGAAAGATGTTGAAGTTCCTGGTACCCATGATGAGACGATTACGGTAACTTATCCTGATGGAACCAAGGACACAGTAACGACTACTGTAACCGTTAATGCAGCACCGGCCGTTCAGCCGATCACTGTTGACTTAAACGGCACACCTGACCCAGCCAAGGGTATTACTAATCTCAATCAGGGTGACGGTTACCCAACAAGCGTTATCTGGAATCAAACACCTGACACAACTACCCCTGGCGTATACAACCCAACCGCTACAGTCAGCTATAAGACTGGCAATCCGGTTCAAGTGACGATTCCAGTGATCGTTATTAACCCCGCAAACCAGAATGTTGTTGCTAATGAGAAGGGTGCGGTAATTGTAACGACTAACCCTGTCGAAACGCACAAGACGAATACTGCTAATGAGGCTGATGCTCAACAAGCGGTTAAGAATATTGCGGTTTATACCTATGATAATGATGGCAAGCTAGTTCAAAATACTGACGCCTCAACTACAAATACCGCGGCATGGACCAATAAGGACTTTACAACTGCTATCGGCAAGAATGGTTCAACGGCAACTGTTAAGGACCAAGCAGAAAACGTCACAGTAAGCTTTGCTAATGGTAGTGATGCAGCGAAGATCACAAGTACAATTGAAGCACCAACAACTGTTACCTTGAATGGGGCAACTGCGATTGAAGGTGTCACCGCTACTCATGGTCTTGAAAATACTTTGCCACAGCCGTCATCATTAGTTAACGTTAGTGATTTGACAGAAGCTAACAATTCTGCTGTTAAGAATGTTAGCTGGGGTGATGGTATACCATCAGTTGACAAATTAGGCACGGTTGATACTAGTGTTACGATCAGCTTTACAGACGGCTCATCGTTGAGTGTTCCTGTTTCGTTCAACGTTGTAAATAATGATGCTGATAAGGCTGATCCGCAATCAAAGAATATTTCAACTGACGAAGGCGTGGTTCCCGAAGCGCCAACAGCAATTACAAATAAGGATGACTTGCCACAGGGAACTGTAATTACGTGGACAAACCCAGATCAGGTAACTGATGATGTCAAAACTCCTGGTACTCATACAGAATCGATTACGGTCACTTACCCAGATGGAACTAAAGACACGGTAACGACTGATGTGACAGTTAACCAGGCACCACAGACACAGTCGATTTCAACAGGTGTCGGCGATGAACCTGATGCTACTGAAACAATTACCAACCTTCGCAACAATGTACCAGGCTACCCAACGAGTGCAACGTGGAAGACGGCACCAGATACTAAGACACCTGGTGATAAGACCGGGGTAGTTACGGTTACTTACCCAGACGGGACGACTAAGGATGTTACGGTTAATGTCACAGTTGATGAAGCACCACAAGTCAAGGAAATTTCAACCAAGGTCGGCAGCACACCGGTAGCTACAGATACGATTGCTAACCTCCGCAATAATGTACCGGGCTATCCAACAAGTGCAACGTGGAAGACTGCTCCTGATACTTCTAAAGTAGGAACAACGACTGGTGAAGTCACGGTTACCTACCCAGACGGGACGACTAAGGATGTTACAGTTAAGGTCACGGTAACTGATTATGCAAATCAATATCCAGTCAACTATGGCAATCTAAATGTCGAACGGCCAACAACTGCTCAAAGTGCTACCAGCAGCATTGATCCGACGACGGCGAAGGATATGCCAACGGGCGCAATTACTGGTTACCAAGAAAGGACGTTTACTGCCCCAACTGGCGTAAGTGTCACTGTTGATCCGGTAACTGGAAAGGTCACGGCAACTGTTAACCAAGATGCTGATTTAGGTTCAATTGAAGTACCGGTTGAAGTTACTTATCGTGATGGCACAACAGCAACGGTCAATGTACCGGTAAGTATCACTGGTAGTAAGGTTAATCCGGGAGACGTTGTTTACTATGGTAATCAAACAATGACAGTCTTCTCTGATAACCTGACTAACGTTCACAAGACAACTGGCGACAGCACACCGGCCGCAGCTGCAAGTCAATTTGAAACAATTACGTTCTATACTGATTGGGATAAGGATGGTAATAAAGTTTCCGATTACAAGACCAAGGTAGTTTACAAGCTAAATGCCGATGGGACTAAGTATGTCAACGCTAATGACGCTAGTGACAGTTTTGATGCTAATGTTGTTAACTATGCATGGCAAAACGGCTTTGCACCAAACACTAATACAACGAGTTTTGCTAACGGTGCTGCTGATACGCTTTATAAGCTTGCTAACGGTGAAGTTAACCCTGCGGAACAGACACCGGCAGGACAACCATTGGGCGGTAATTCAAAGTACCGGTACAACATTAGTATCAGCGATCGGGCTGTTTTGAATAAGCTTGGTTTGAGCATGAAGGGTTACCATAGTTGGGCTAATGTTTACTACAACTTCTATGGTGCAACTGGTAAGACTGATGTTCCGGTAAACTATGATAGCGAAGTACCAACTGATTCAGCTGCTTTGGAAGACTACCTTGCAAGCAACGGTATTTCTGGTCAGACCTTTACTAATGGTAATGTAACTGGAATTAAGTGGGCTTCGATGCCGGGAGCTAATGGCAAATTTAATGCCACAAATATGAATGGGACGATTGAATTTACGTTTGATAACGGAACTAAGCTTGATGTTCCAGTAAGCTTCAAGACCGGTTCATATGTTCCGACATCTGACAGTAAGGTTAATGATGACACTAACCTCTACGTAACGCGGACAATTGAATTTAATGTTCCAGCTGGACAAAAGGCAATTGCGCCAATTACGCAAACTGTTCACTATGTTCGTGACGGTTACCATAACGTTAATGCCCAAGGTGAAGATACTAGTGCAATTACGTGGAATGCATGGCAGCTTGCTGATGGTCAAACAGCAGAATGGGCTGCTCAACCAGTAGCAACGATTAATGACGAGGCAACCGGCGCAGTCTACACTCCGCAAATTGCAGGCAAGACGGTAACAGAAGTACCAGCTGAAACCGTTACGGAAAATACTAAGGATGCTACGGTCACGGTCGATTATGCCGAAACGACAACCCCAATTAAGTGGGATGCGACGAAGGATAATATGACTAAGGACGTTACCCGGACAATCACGGTTAACTACCCAGCAGGCGTTACGGGTGACCAGCCAGCACCACAAGTAGTTCACTTCACTCGTGAAGATGCAAAGGGTAATGCTGGATATATCGTTAACGGCAAGACCGAGATGAATGCATGGCACCTTGTTGGTAGTGATGCCGCAACTGGTACATGGACTGCATACACTGCTCCAACAGAAAAGGGCTACACTGCTAACCCCGCTAGTGTTGAACAAGTAACAGTAACGCCAACCACGGTCGATAATAATGTCACAATTAACTACAACCGTAATGAAGATACCCCAATTCCATTTGATGCCAGCCGTGATACCCATGATGTTACCCGGACAATCACAATTAACTACCCAGCAGGTCAGGAAGGCCAACAACCGACACCACAAACTGTTGTCTTTACCCGTGAGGACGCAAAGGGTAATGCTGGTTATACCGATGCGGTAACTGGTGAGCCAAAGTGGAATGCATGGCATGTCCAAGATAGCGATGCAACAACTGGAACCTGGGCTGCTTATCCAGTGAATACTATCACTGATGCCGCAACTGGCGCAGTCTACACTCCACAAATTGCTGGTAAGACGGTGACAGAAGTACCAGCTGAAACCGTTACGGAAAATACTAAGGATGCTACGGTCACGGTCGATTATGCCGAAACGACAACCCCAATTAAGTGGGATGCGACGAAGGATAATATGACTAAGGACGTTACCCGGACAATCACGGTTAACTACCCAGCAGGCGTTACGGGCGACCAACCAGCACCACAAGTAGTCCACTTCACTCGTGAAGATGCAAAGGGTAATGCTGGATATATCGTCAATGGAAAGACCGAGATGAATGCATGGCACCTCGTTGGTAGTGATGCCACAACTGGTACATGGTCTGAATTTACTTCACCAACCGTAAAGGGTTATACTGCAGATCCAGCAAAGGTTGCTGCAACAGACGTAACACCAGAAACTTCGTCAACAACTGCGACGGTTAATTACACGGCTAATGCACAAAGCGCTCAGATTAACTTTGTTGACCAAACTAACAACAAGACAATCAGCACTCAAACTATTGATGGTCAGACTGGTGAAACTGTCAAGGTCACCCTTAATGTTCCAGCAAATTGGGAAATTGTAGGTGGCCAAGATGTACCGTCTAAGATTACATTTGGTCCAGATGGTGGACCTACCCAAACTGTTTACATTAAGCATAAGACTGAAAATGTAAATGCTGATACGCAACGGACGGTTAGCTATAAGGTTGTTGAAGACTTTAATGGCACGCAGAAGACGGTTATGAATGACAATGTTACCTTTACCCGGACAGCAACCAAGGATCTAGTAACGGGCGATGTCACATATGGTGAATGGAAGACAAATAGTAACGTTAATATTGATGCCATTAGTGTTGCTCAACCAGGTTACACTGCACAGGTAGATGGTCAAAACTTAGCAAATAACGAAGTGCCAGCCGTAACGCTTACACCTGACTTTGGGAACAAGACCGTTACAGTTACCTATGTTGCTAATGAACAAAGCGTTAGTGTAACTTACGTTGATCAAAACGGTCAGGAAATCACGATGCCAGATGGTCAACCAGTAGCCGGCAGCCATTATGAGGTAACTGGTAAGACTGGTGAAACTGTTGATACTAATGTTGAAAAGAATGTTCCAGCTAACTGGCAACTTGTTCCAGGAGAAACCATTCCTGCTACGATTACCTTTGGTTCAACACCAGCATCACCAATTAAGGTAGTCGTTGAACATGGGACAAAGGATGTAACAAATGATCCGAGTCAAGAAAAGCAAACTCACCGGACAGTTGAATATAAGGTTGTTGAAGACTTTAACGGCAGCCAAACGCCAGTCTTTACCCAACCAGTTTCCTTTGCACGGACCGCTACCGAAGACTTGGTAACAGGTGCGGTAACTTATGGTAGCTGGACGCCTGCAAGTCGGGATATTTCAGCTATTAATGTTGCCCAACCAGGCTATACTGCTCAAGTAAACGGAAAGAGTCTTGTTAATAATGAAGTCCCAGCAACTGTTATTACACCGGATTCAGCCGACCAGGTAATCACGGTTACTTACCTTGCTAACGAGCAGAGTACGAAGATTAATTACGTTAATAATGCAGATCATAATGACATTGTCGGTACGCAAACCGTTACTGGTAAGACTGGTGAAGAAGTGAAAGTAACTCTTGATATCCCAGCAGGCTGGCAGGCTGTTAGTGGACAAACCGTCCCATCATCAATCACCTTTGGCTCAGATGGTGCGCCAACGCATACTGTCTATGTTGAACATAAGATTGACACAACTGATGGACGCAATGATCAGAATAATAAGGATGTTTACCGTGTCGTAACGCGGACAATCACAGTTAACTTCCCAGATCAAGCTCCACAGTCAGCAACTGAAACCCTTGCCTTTTACCGGATCAAGAGCTACGACGAAGTAACTAAGCAGACAACATACACTGCTTGGACTTCAAACATGAATGATGGCGCAACATCCTTCCAAAAGGTTGAAGTACCAACGATTGGTGGCTATTCAATTAGTGCTACCAACGCAACACTTGAAAATGAGAACGGACAAGAATATGTTCCGGCTCAGTCTGGCTTGAACAATGGTACGCCAGTAGATAGCTATACTGTTGAAGTTAACTACACTGCTCAAGAACAACAGACACAAATCAATTATGTTAACAATGCAAACCATAATGATGTTGTAGCTACCCAAACAGTTAGTGGTAAGACTGGTGAGAATGTTAAGGTAGACCTTAAAGTTCCGGCTAACTGGCAAGTAGTTGGCGGACAAAAGGTTCCATCATCAATTACCTTTGGCTCAATCCCAACTAAGGCTATTACCGTTTACATCGAACACCAGACTAAAGAAATTAAGAATGATGAGACCCAAAAGACGGTTAGCTACCAAGTTGTTGAAGACTTTAATGGTACGAAGACGGTGGTAAAGAATGCTCAATTTACCTTTGAGCGGCCAGCTATTGAAGACTTAGTAACTGGTGAAATCACATATGGTAATTGGGGTCCTGACCAAGTAGCTCCAGAAGTTAGTGTTGCTCAACCAGGCTACACTGCTCAGCTTAATGGCAAAGACCTTGTTAACAATGTTGTTCCTGAAACTGCGATTACACCAACGACGCCAAACCAAGTAATCACGGTTACCTATGTTGCTAACGAGCAAAGCGCTCAAATTAATTTTGTTAACAACGCAGACCACAATGATGTTGTCGCAACGCAAACGGTCAATGGTAAGACTGGTGAAAACGTTAAGGTAACCCTTGATGTTCCAACTGGCTGGCAAATTGTTGGCGGACAAACAGTACCATCATCAATCGCCTTTGGTTCTACGCCAGTAACACCAACGACGGTTTACGTTGAACAAAAGGTTGATAAGACTGATGGTCGTGACGATAAGACCAATACCGATCTTTATCAGGTCGTAACCCGGACAATCATTGTTAACATTCCAGGTCAGCCAGCACAGTCATATCCAGAGAGCCTTGATTTCTATCGGATTAAGAGCTACAACGAGGTAACGAAGAAGACAACTTACTCGCCATGGACATCTAACATGACAAATGGTGAGACATCGTTCCAACAAGTGACCGTGCCAACTCTTGGTGAATACACAATTAGTGCAACCGGTGTAACGTTAGAGCATGAGAACGGTAATGTTGTTGTTCCAGCACAATCCGCATTGTTTAACGGAGTACCAGTACCAAGCTACACGATTACGATTAATTACACTGCTAATGAACAAACTGTTACGATCAATTATGTTGATAATAGTGACCACAAGACAGTTGTCGGTACCCAGACAATCAATGGTAAGGCCGGTGAACAAGTACCAGTTACCCTTGATGTACCAGCAAACTGGCAAATCGTTAGCGGACAACAAGTGCCACAATCAATCACATTTGGGACAACCCCAATTAGCGATAAGACAGTCTATGTTGAACATAAGACAAAAGATGTTACTAACGATCCAAGTCAAAAGAATAATACGCATAAAGTCATTGATTACAAGGTTGTTGAAGACTTCAACGGTACTCAAACAACCGCTGCAACAGCGACCGTAACCTTTGATCGGACTGCTACCGAAGACTTGGTAACGGGTAATGTCACTTATGGTAAGTGGAATGTTGAAAGTCAGACGGTTCCAGCAGTTAGTGTTGCTAAGGCAGGTTACACCGCCCAGGTAAATGGCAAGACATTAGCAAATGGTGAAGTACCAGCCGCAACCTTTACACCGGAATCAGAGAGCCAGACGGTAACCGTTACTTACACTGCCAACGAGCAAAGTGCCAAGATTAATTTTGTTGACAACAATAACCATAATCAAATTGTTGGAACGCAAACGGTTAATGGCAAGACTGGTGAAAATGTTAAGGTAACCCTTGATGTACCAGCGGGCTGGCAAGTAGTTAACGGTCAAAATGTTCCATCATCAATTGCCTTTGGTTCAACACCAGTAAGTGATACTACAGTTTATGTTGAACATAAGATTGATAAGACTGATGGCCGGAATGATAAGACCAATACGGATGTATACCGGACAGTAACCCGAACAATTGTTGTTAACGTTCCAGGTCAAAAGGAACAGACTAGTTCTGAAACTCTTGCCTTCTACCGGATTAAGAGTGTCGATGAAGTTACGAAGAATGTTAGTTACACTGCTTGGACCTCGAATATGGACAATGGTGCAACGGCCTTTACCGCGGTATCAATTCCAACAATTAAGGGTTACACGGCCAGCGCTACGGGAGCAAGTCTCCAAGCCATCAACGGTCAAGAATATGTTCCTGTTCAATCAGCATTAAAGAACGGTACACCAGTTGATAGCTACACGGTAACCGTTAACTATGCAAAGGACGGCAATGTACCGGTACCATTTGATCCGACTAACCAAGATATGTATCGGGAAGTAACCCGGACAATCAATGTTACTGACCCAGTAACCGGTGAGACGACAACCAGCGTTCAGACTGCTAAGTTTACTCGTGAAGATGCTAGTGGCAATGCTGGTTATACTGATCCGGTAACTGGAAAGACCACGATGAATCCATGGACGCCAGCAGAACAAGGATTATCAGCAGTTAATGTTGAACAGCTCCAAGGCTACACCGCTAATGTTGATGGTAATACTGGTGCGGTAACTGTTACGCCTGATAGTCAAGACATGACGGTTAATATTACTTACACCGCTAATAAGCCAGTGGGTAAGGATATTGAAACGCCACAGGGAACTGTTCCGCCAGCAAAGGATGGTATTAAGAATGTTCCTGATTTACCAACCGATACAACATACACTTGGAAGACTACCCCAGATGTAACTAAGCCTGGAACGACGGACGCAACGATTGTAGTAACTTATCCAGATGGAACAAAGACAGAGGTACCAGTTCAAGTGGTGGTAACTGAAACTACACCAACACCAACGACAACTGATGCTGATAAGGACACCCCATCTTATCCAGATGTTGTTACAACACCAGGTAAGACCACAACGACTGATGTTACTTATGATGGTAATAAGCCGACTGGTGGTGTGACGTATCAGATTACTAAGGGTGCCACGGTTCCAGATTGGGTAAATGTTGACCCGACAACAGGAACAATTACGACGACTGTGCCAACTGATGCGGGTACGCAGGTTGTTAATATTCCGGTAACGGTAACTTATGAGGATGGCTCAAGCGACGAAACAACAGCTACAGTGGTGGTTGTTGCTACGAAGGATCACGTTGATAGTCCAACTAGTCCTAAAGACACGATTAAGGATCCAGAAAACTTACCAACTGGAACAACGGTAGAGTGGACACCGGGCGAACAGCCAGATCCAACTAAGAAGGGTGACCAACCGACTAGCGTCACGGTAACTGTTCCAGTACATGAACCAGTTAACGTACCAACAACTGTTAACTATGGCAACCCGACTGATGCTGATAAATACACACCAGAGGGTCAGCCAGTGAAGACGATTGCAGGCACGGTTCCAAATGCTAATAAGGGAATTGCTAACCTTGGTGATTTACCACAAGGAACGACGGTTGACTGGTCAACACCGGATCAAATTAGCAAAGACGTTAAGACACCGGGAACCTACAATGAAGGAATTACTGTTACCTACCCAGATGGCTCGAAGGATACGCTAACTGTGACTGTTACGGTTACGACGCCTGTAAAGCCAGAGGGTACCAAGACTGCCCCAATTGGTCAGAACATTACGATTAATAAGGGAGCCGCAGTACCAGATCCTTCAACGGCAATTGCCAACAAGGGTGAAATGCCAGATGGAACCCAGTATGACTGGAAGAATGTTCCTGATACTAATAAGACGGGTAAGCAACAGGCAACAGTTGTCGTAACTTATCCAGACGGGACAAAGACCAGTGCCACTATTACGATTAACGTTGTATCCGATGCTGATAAGTATGAACCGCAAACACAGCCGATCACTGTTCCAACAGGGGTAGTGCCAGATCCAGCGGAAGGAATTAAGAATAAAGCCGACTTACCAGATGGCACTAAGTACACTTGGACGAACCCAGATAAGGTTGCCCAAGATGTTAAGCGAAATGGTAGTCATACCGAAACAGTAACGGTAACTTACCCAGATGGCTCACAAGACAAGGTCACGGTTACAGTAACCGCAATTACGCCACAAGGTCAGAATATTCATACTCCACAAGGCGTACTGCCAAATCCTGGTGACGCGATTGCTAATAAGGGTCAATTACCAGATGGTACTACCTACACTTGGCAGCAGCAACCTGATGTTTCAACGGTTGGCGACCATACCGGTGTTGTAACAGTTACATTCCCTGATGGTTCAACTTATGACGTAACCGTTAACGTCCATGTTGATGCTAATGGTGAGACGACCGTTAAGAGCAATGATACGAAGACGAATGCTGGCGAAGTTGTCAAGACGACAGCAGATTCAGCAACGGCAACGAATGAAAACTCAGCTGCAACTACAGCTAATGACCAACAGCTTGCTGGCAATAAGGAAACAACGACAAAGAAGGGTAATGAAGCTGCTCAAAATGCGAAGAAATTACCACAAACCGGTAATGACGCAGAGAAAGGCAGTGCCTTAGCCGGACTAGGACTTGCTTCTCTTGCTGGTACGCTTGGAATGGCTGCACGTAAGAAGCGCAAGCACGAAAAGAATGATTAAGATATTCTTGTCCCCCTAAATCAAAGAAGAATCTTAATTGCAAAAAGAGCGTGAATACTCGTGGAAAAGAGTATCCATGCTCTTTTTTGCGTTTGTGGTTATAAATGATCAATCAATCATATGTTTAAAGGTTTGAGAATTTGTAAACGTTACTCTCGTAATAAGTTTGTGATTTATTCATTAATTAATTGATTTAAAAAGGTTGATACGGGGACTATGATTAGCATTGAAATATGATTATTAATTTTTTTATTTTTTGAGGGGGAAATAAAATGTTATCAAAAAATAATCGGAAAGAACAATTTTATAAGCAAGAGCCTAAAAAGCAGCGTTTTGCAATAAAAAAGCTAACTATCGGGGTTGCTTCTGTTTTGATTGGATTTACTTTTATGGGTCTTAGTGCCTATGCGGCTGATGACGTAACCCCTGAGACTAATGGCGGGGGACAAACACCTGCCGTTATGCGGATAGATAATGATGCTAATGCTGCTTCTAGCGGCAATCAGCAGACTTCATCGGCAAAAGCAAGTGAAACGAATGCAAATAATGCTATAAACGATGCTGAAACCACTAAAGGTGCTGCTCCAGCTGATGAAGGCCAAGCTAAAGAGCAAAAAGCAACCACACCAGCACCCGCTACGAATAATGGCAATATCATAAATAAAAATGCGGTAATAAATGCGGCTACTGAAAATAAATCGCAGGTCAATGACACTGTTAAAGTAGGCAATTATTCTGAATTTTTGACTGCATTAGGTAATAAAGACGTCAATACCATTACTTTGACTGGCAATATTGATGGGAGTAGTCAGCTTCCTAATTCGCAAAATTCTTTAGCGGATTACGATCAAATTACTAACCAAGGGGTAGCGCACACTGTTACCATCAATGGTCAAGGCCAGTACAGCTTGAAGATGGGTGCGCGGTATATTTACTTTACTAACAATACAGAAACTAATAATAACCATTGGAATATTACTTTTGCCGGATTAAGTAATATTCAGGCGCAAAATATACAATATGGATTATTATGTATCCAGACAAATGATCCATCGAAAGATTCAATTAATTTTAAGAATGTTAATGTAGACGCGACAACGCTTAATGCCGGTTATGGCAACGGTGCTGTAAATGTCACGTTTTCTGGAAATAACGTCCTTAAAGGAGAACTTAGCGGCAATAATGCTTTAGTACAAACTAATAATCTAGAAATTAAAGATGGGACGACGACCGTAACGCCAACTGCTAATAATGCAACTGGTGCAACGAGCTTTAATGTGGCCGGAAATGCGATTATTGATTCTAATGCTAAATTAAATATTGTAAGTACCGCTGATAATATTGCCGGAATTACATTTACCACGGGTGCGGGCAACCAAACTATTGATAATGCAACAACGGGTGTTTTGCGCCTAATGCCGAATGCACAGGCAGTAATGAATTTAAGTGCCGGTAAGTCGATGGCGGTAATGAATGCTAGTGATATTGATTTACAAAATGGGTCGCAACTAAGTGTTAATACTAAGATGAATACCACTGGTTCCCGTGCATATGCCCCAATTGAACTTGATTCTAAGGGTGATGCAGCTGATAGTACTGTTCAAATTGGTAAGGATGCTAAGTTAGCGATTATTCGGACGGGAGTTGCCCACTCTGATTCGCCGTTATTATCCATGGGTCCTAATGTTGGCTTGGGGAATAACTACCATTTACTAGTTAATGGCGGTAGCCTTGATTTACAAGATTCGGCTAACTCTGATTTGTGGCCGACGACAGCAGCAAGCAATAACTATCAGGAAGGCTGGCCTGGCATCATTACAATGTGGGGGACGAGTAGTACTGACCAGATTCAATTTACAAATCCAAAGTTAGTAAACATTGTACGTACAAATACAACAACTCGTGGCAGTTACCTAATCCACTTGGATAGCGCTGGTCCCCGGAAGAGCTCACTGCAAATAAATTCAGCAGACACAGAATATGTAACGCCAATCACGATGCGGACTGTCGGATCAACTGAACCGACAACGTGGAACATTAAGTATTTGAGTAATGCAAGTCAAGGTGGCGATTGGGCTTACAGTTTCCAAAAGCTTACTAATAATAATACGGATTATTATTTCTATGGTTCAGAATATATGAATCACGCGGAAAATGTTCCTGCTCGTGGTAATAATGAAGTGATTTTGGCTGCTGTGCCAACTGATACCGGGTACACCAGTTTTAGCGGTGGAAACTACCTTGATAATGATGGAAATAAAGTATCTTTGGCAGAGGGGCAATCAAAAGCTTCTCAAGCCCTGAATAATTTCATCAATCACTTTAGCTGGTGGAACGGCGCTGGCGTAACGTTTGGTAGCGACCTTCAACAAAAGAATGAATATCAGCCGACTTATGAAGGAACCCAAGTAAAGCAGGGCCAACAAGCTGAAACCAAGGCGCCATTGTTTAAGGACGCTGATAATAAAGAAGTTAGTGCTCCTAACGGGGTAGAGTTTTCGTTGGGTGCTAATACCCCAGATTGGGTAAAGAGCATTGCAAGTAACGGTGCGATTACAGTTGCTCCAACAACTCAAACTAATGTTGGCTTATACAATATTCCGGTTAAGGTTACGTATTCGGACGGGACGATTGACAATGTTGTGGCACCAATTTATGTTGGGGACGCAACGCACACAATTGTGTTTGGCAATAACGGTGCCGTTGCGGTTGTAACAAATCCATTGTTGCTTCACCAAACAACGGCCCAATCTATGAATGTTGACGCAAATCAAGCGGTTAAAGAGTTTGATGTTTACACCTCTGATTCGACTGATCCAACAGTTCTTAATACAACTCCTGAAAAATTTGCCTATAACGATGGGCAATTTATCGATGGTGTTAACAACTTAGGCGGAACAGACCTAGTGAACTGGAATGGTGAATTTTCAACGGTAACTTCACCAGCAACCTTATCTGCTTCAAAGACCGGTAACATCACAATTACATTTTCCGAAGACACATTGCCGGTTAAGCTGGGGATCTTTACGGCAAACTATAAGGTAAATACTAATGTTTCTACTACATTGGCTGGTGCAGTTCTTAAAGAAAATGCAAACCTGACGATAAGCAAGGGCAATACTCCAGATTCAACGCAGCTTAAATCATTAGTTAATAATAGTGTGCTTGATACACTGCCTAGTTCAATCAAGGCAATCAATTATGAATTGGTACCGGGAACAGACACGAATACAGTCGGTAAACAAGATCTTGCCATTCGGATTATCTTTAATGATAAGGATGCCAGTGGAAATAATACTTATCTTGATTTATCCCCAATTCAAGACGGACTTACTGTCATTGCGGATAAGACAGATGCCGAAAAGAATGATCCAGTAGGCCAGAACATTACGACTGACTTGAATCAAGTTCCAGCAGCAGAAAAGGGAATTGAGAACGCCGACCTATTAACTAATGTTCAAAAGATTGCCTGGAGTGATGAAGCTCAGGTGGCAAACGATGTTAAGACCGCGGGAACATACAATGAGGATATTACTGTCACGTATACTGATGGCTCCAAAGATACTGTTGCAATTAAATTGACGGTCATTGACAATCGGACTGATGCCGAGAAGTACACTCCGCAAGGTCAAGATATCACTGTTAAGAAGGGTGAGACTCCAGATCCGACAACTGGCATCAAGAACAAGGGTGACTTACCAGATGGCACAAAGTACACTTGGAAGAATACTCCTGACACAACCACCCCAGGCGATAAGCCAGCAGTAGTTGTCGTAACGTACCCAGACGGTTCAAAAGATGAAGTACCGATAACAATCCATGTCACTAATCCCCAAACAGATGCCGACAAGTATGCTCCACAAGGTCAACCGGTAACAACTGACGAGGGGACTGTTCCCGCTGCTAAGAATGGGATTGCCAACCTCAATGACCTTGGGACCCCAGCGCCTAGTGTTGCTTGGACTGACCCTGACCAAGTTAAGACTGATGTTCAAACACCAGGTACTTATAAGGGTGTTGGGATTACGGTTACCTATCCCGATGGCTCCCAAGACACGGTTAAGGTTGATTTGACAGTTAAAGAGCCAACAGTTAAGGATAGCGATACCTACGAACCAAGCTATTCACCTGTTTCAACAACCGTTAATAACCCGGTTACCACCACCCCAAGCTTTACTAAGAATGGTCAGACTGTTCCTGTATCAAACGTTCCAGTCAAGAAGTTCAGCCTTGGCTCAGTTGATCCTGCCGCTGGGGCAACGATTGATCCAACGACTGGGAAAGTAACGATTAAGCCAACCAAGAGCGGCGATTACACAATCCCCGTTACCGTAACCTATAATGATGGTTCGGTTGACCACCCGACAATTACGGTTAATGTTACTGATGGTACTAAAGTTATTAACCCTGGGGATGAAGGTACCACAGACAATATGTTTAAGACGACTACTCGGAAGATTATCGTTAATAACCCTTACACTGGCAAAGCAAATGTAACCACCCAGAACGTTCAATTCCAGCGTTCTAAGACAGTTGACGCGGTTACTGGCAACACTCTTAGCTATGGTGACTGGACTATTAAACCGGGCACAAGCGATGTATGGGAAAACTTCACTGCTCCTGAGTTTACTGGTTACGTTCCAGAAACAGCGGATGTTCCAGCAGTAACTGTCACGGCTGAAACAAAGGACACAACTGTTACAATCAATTACAACCCAACCGACGCTATTAAGTACACGGCAGAAGGTGGCAATATTACGGTCAACAAGGGTCACAAGTTGACTGATGGAGATGCTGCCGATGCAATCGTTAATAAGACCAACTTACCATCCGGCACTAAGTACACTTGGAAAGATGCCCCTGATACTAATGTGGTTGGGGAACGAAACGGAATTGTTTCCGTAACTTATCCTGATGGGTCCGTTGATGATGTGCCTGTAATGGTTCATATCACTGACGATGCCGATAAGTACACGCCAGAAGGACAACAAATTACGATTAAGCAGGGCGACCCAGTTCCTGATCCAGCAGATGGTATCAAGAATAGGACTGATTTGCCAACCGGCACTAAGTACACCTGGAATGTTGCGCCAGATCCATCTAAGGTAGGGAAACAACCAGTCGTCATTAATGTTACCTACCCAGACGGCTCACGAGATCAGGTCCCAACAACGGTAATTGTTACTGAACCAACGACCCCAACACCAAATAAAACTGACGCGGACAAGTATGATCCAGAAGGACAAGTAGTTACAGTCAATAAGGGTGAAAAGCTTCCCGCTGCTAGTGAAGGAATTACAAATAAGGGCGACCTTCCACAAGGCACCAAGTATAGCTGGAAGACCCCGGTTGACACGACTACATCAGGCGATAAGCCAGCCGTCATCACTGTTACCTATCCCGATGGTTCTGTTGATGAAGTGCCGACAACCGTTCATGTCAACCCAACAGATGCCGATAAGTACACTCCTAAAGGTCAAAATATCGCGGTTAATAAGGGCGCCAAGGTACCAGCTGCTTCAACTGCCATCACTAATGGATCTGATTTGCCGAAGAATACGACTTATACTTGGGAAACTACTCCTGACACAAATAAGGTTGGTAAACAGCCAGCGGTCGTTGTTGTCACTTACCCTGATGGCTCAAAGGACACTGTGCCGGTAGTTATTACGGTTAAGAACCCAGCAACGCCAACACCAGAAAAGACTGATGCCGACAAGAATGATCCACGTGGCGGTACGATTGATGCAACGCTTGGTGAAAATTTGGCTAATAAGGCGAGTGAAGGAATTGTCAATAAGAACGAACTCACGAACGTCAAGAGCTACACTTGGACTAATGGTACGCCATCAACCATGACTGCTGGATTAACAATGCAATCGGTCACGGTAACTTACGATGATGGTTCAAAAGATGTTGTTCCAGTTTATGTCAACGTTACAAGTGATGCCGACAAGTACACGCCAGAACCGGCTGTGGTTACGGTTAAATCAGGCGAAATGCCAAATCCGGCTGATGGTATCAAGAATAAGGGCGACCTTCCACAAGACACCAAGTATAGCTGGAAGACACCAGTCGATACGACCACCCCAGGCAACAAGCCAGCCATTGTTGTCGTTACCTATCCTGATGGTTCAAAAGATGAAGTGCCAACTGTGGTTCATGTAACGAAACCGACAGATGCTGATGAAAATACGCCAGTTACCCAGCCAATCAATACGGTAAAGGGGCGGGTACCAAACCCAGCTGACGGTATTAAGAACCTTAAAGATTTGCCAGCGGGGACAACAGTTAACTGGACTGATCCCGATAAGGTTGCCCAAGATGTTAATACGACTGGCGATCACGATGAGCAGGTTATTGTCACCTACCCTGATGGTTCAAAGGACACGGTCAATGTCACTGTTAAGGTTACGAATGATATTAAACCATTGCCATGTAATAAGAATAATGCAGCCATGAACAGCGCGGTTACCCGGACGATTATAGTACTTAATCCTGATGGGACAAAGACCACGTCAACCCAAACCGCCAAGTTTACTCGTGACGGGGTTGAGATTAACGGTGTGGCTCACTACAACGCATGGCAACCGGCATCACAAACCCTTTCAGCGGTAACGATTAATCAAATCAAGGGTTACACTGCCAAGGTTAATGGGGATGCTGGTGAAGTGACTGTTAATGGTGATAGCACTGATATGACGGTTGAGATTAGCTACCAGGCTAACCAGCCAGTTGGTCAAGAAATCACCACTAACAAGGGTCAATTACCAGATCCAAGTGCTGGAATTAAGAATAAGAATGACTTGCCAGATGGCACTAAGTACGAATGGAAAGATACGCCAGATGTAAATACTGCTGGTGATAAATCTACGACAGTTGTAGTCACTACCCCTGATGGAACTAAGACTGAAGTGCCTGTTACGATCCATGTCCAACCAACTGATGCTGATAAGTACACTCCAGAAACGCAGCCGGTTGTAACGCCGAATGGTCAAGTTCCTGGTGCTAATACTACGATTAAGAACCTTGATAACTTACCAAGCGGTACCAAAGTTGACTGGGCTGATCCAAACAAGGTTACTCAGGACGTCAAAAACGATGGTACGCATTCTGAAAAGACTGTAGTAACTTATCCAGATGGTTCAAAGGATGTCGTGACGGTAACTGTTAAGGTCGTTACACCGCAAGGACAGGATATTTCAACTAATCAAGGTCAGTTGCCAAATCCAGCAGATGCAATTAAGAATAAGGATCAAATGCCAGCAGGAACCAAGTATGTTTGGAAGCAAGCACCAGATGTAAATACGCTCGGTAACCATGCCGGGGTCGTTAAAGTCACCTTCCCTGATGGTGCAACATATGATGTTACTGTTCAAGTTCATGTTCTTGCAGGCACAAACTCAAGCAGTAATAGCAATGAGAACGGTGAGATGAACACTGGTGCTAATAATGCTGGAACAAACAACAATGTGAATAATGAAAATGGCACTAATGATGGAAACACCACTCTGAACGCCAGTGCTGCAAATGCAAATAGCAGTCAACTCAGTGCCGACAATACTGCCGCTACGAATAACAACGGCAGTCAGCAAGCCATGAAGAAGTTACCGCAGACTGGTAATGATTCATCCAAGCTTAGTGCGTTAGCCGGCTTGAGCCTTGCTTCTCTTGCAGGTATCTTTAGCTTTGCGGGTCGTGATAAGAAACGTAAGGCTGATAAGTAATTAAACTAACTGATTCCCCCTCTCAGAGTCTAGCTTAAGTACGATACCGAAATTAAAGAGCGTGAATACTCGTTAAAATGATGAGTATTCACGCTCTTTTTATCTGGCTATAAATCAATAAAATTGCTTAAATGTAGATAGGGGGATGCACGAAAAATGCGATTGAATTAAGAGGAATAAATCTCCCTAAAATAACGATAGGTGTTGATGAATAACGTATACAGGAAGTTAATGCTTGATAAGCAAAGTTAGTAAAATCTACGTAGAAGTTGAATGAAAAACTTTTCATGTGTTCAAAAAATCTTCTAAAAAAAGTATTATTTTTCAAAAACGCTAAACGCTGATGTGGCAAGCATTTATCAATGATTAACCAAATTTTGGTAAAACGCTTACGAAAATAACTTGATAAATAGGGTTGCCTTTTTCCTTAGAAACTATATATTAGTAATTGTAAACAAGTTATGTGCACTGTTAATTTGTATTATTTATTCGTCAATAAAGCCTAACAAGGGGGACGTAAATTTATGTTATCGCATAATAACTGGGAAGAACAAATAAAGAAATATGAACCCAAAAAGCAACGTTTCACCATCAAGAAATTATCTGTTGGTGTAGCGTCTGTTTTGCTTGGTGTGACATTTGCTGCAGGAACTGCCTCAGCAGATAGCACCACAGCAAATGCTGATTCTGCTTCTGGAAGCGACTCAGCAGAACAAACTGATCATAATTTAACATTAAACTCAACTAGCACTTCTACTTTGAAGTCTGCTACAGCTGCTAGCCAAAGCAACAGTGCTTCAGCTGCTGTCCAAAATCCAGCAGGTGATGTTAAGGCACAAGCAGCCAACGATTACGAAGCTGCCGTTAGCGCTGCTGTTGCTAATGCTTCTAGTGATGTAGCTAGTGACGCTGTTCAAAACAGCAGTGCTTCATCAGTACAAAGCTCATCAGCCGCTGATTCAAGCGCTCAAGCAAGTGCTGTTAAGTCAACAGCTACACAAGCATTTTCTGTAAGATCAGCAGCTGTAAATAACTTCAACTATGCAAGTGTATTTGCAAGTTTAGCTGCAATGCAACAATCAAATAATGACAATGCTGCTGCACAAGCTGATACTAACGCTGCTGATAGTGAATACAGCAACTACAAGACAGTTACTAATGCTTATGAACTTCAAAATGCTATTAGTGACTACCGTATTAGCGGTGTTAACGTTAAGGGTAACATTAACCCATTTGGTGATTTAAACATTAACCGTGCTTTCACTATCCATGGTGTTGACGGCGCCGTATTGAACCTTAGTCAAAACAAAATTGTTAACAACGGTCAGTTAACCCTTGTTGATGTAACCGTTAATGGTTCTGTTACTGGTAACGGTACTGTTAATATTAAGGGCACTGTTAATTCTAATGTTAATGACTTTAATTCAGTCACGTTTGGTAGTGTTAACGAATTAAAGCAACAAATTGGTAGTACTTTATCTGGTGCCAGCGTTAATAACTGGAAGGCAGCAAACATTGCAGCTTCCAATGTTAATATTGAACAAGGTGCTACATTAAATATCAACCGTTCAATTACTGGTGACGGTATTGCGGAACCTGACGGCGGAAAGATTAATGTTGATATTAATGCTAGTTTGAATGTCAATTTAAAGGACGCACAAACAGCCTCTCGTGCCAATGAACAAAGCTCAAGTTTAGATAATGCGAGCGCAGGTGTGCGGATTCTTGATAATGGTACATTTACTTCTGGCGATAGTGCAAAAATTAATATTCACGCTGGACATGGTCGTGCTGTTGTAATTAATGAACCATTTGGTGGAACCGGTGCGGTTGCTAGTAATACTATTCTTGGAGAATGGGAAAATGGTCGTACAGGAGACCGTTCTACTGAAGCTGCTAAGCACCGTAATACTATGATTCTTGGTGATAGTACTACAATGAACATTACTGGTCGTGGTGGTATTGTTTTAGGTTACACTGCAACCTTTGTAACTGGTGATCACAGTATTATCCATATCGATAACCAAGGTAATGGTGAAGGACTTCTTCTTGATGCTAACAGTAAAGTTATTGTCTCACCTCATTCTCAATTATTAATGACTTCTAATGGTAAGAACGCTTCTGGTTCCTACGATGGTGGTAACTATATTGGAATGGGACAAGATGCTAAGTTCCGTGTTGAGCACGATGCGGTATTCCGCTATAGGCTCACCAACTCAATGAACAATGAGAAACGTCCATACGCTGATAACTTTAACATTATTTCTCAAGCATCTAACACTCATCCAGAAGTTTATGTTGGTAATAATGCAACATTCGATGGACAAAGTGATTACGATGATTACTATGGTGAAATTTTTGCGTTCTCATTGACTTCTGGTGCTAATACTTCCACTGTTTTCCAAATTGACGGTGCTAAGTACGTTAACTGGGAAAAGAATTCTCAGGTTATTCGTCATAATGGTGCAGGTAACTTATTCTACTCAATGGACGCTGGTTTAATTGATGCAACTGGTCAAAAGTACTATGTCTTCAAGTGGAATAATAAGAACTTAAATGACAATAACTATACTTTTGATGATTCAAGTTCTGAGAGCATTGCACAATCAATCGCAAACTTTAAGAATAGTTCTGATAAGTACTGGACTGATATTGAACACTTAGCAACTAAGTACAGTAAATCTGGGAATACTGCTGAATGGCCAGGACACGTAGTTAGTGGGAATGATATTACTGCTGGTTCAGGCTATAATCCAGTAGATAAAAAGACAGGTACTCCAATTGGTAACTACAATACTGGAGACGGAGATGACGCTCATACTACTGGTTTTGATCCGTTGAACTCTCAACGTCTTGTTTTAGTTGCCTCAATTATCCCAACTCAAGAGGATAAGACTAGTCAAGAAGTTGATAATTATGATGTTAAGATTGTTTACGATGAAAATCTTAAGCCAGGCCAAGTTCAACTTGTTCAAAAGGGTGTTAACGGGTTAAAACGTACAACAACCACTACTTATTACAATGTTGATCCTTCGACAGGTGAGAAGACTCTTGATACTTCTAAGGGTATTAACGGTGTAAGTACTACAACAACCGTTCTTAATCAAAAGCAAGACGAGATTATTCACATTGGTAAGCAAACTGCTACTATTAACTACCTTAAGCAAACTGGTAATAGTACAGCCACACCAATTACCGATGAAAATGGAAAGGCAATTGTTGGTACTGTAACTGGTAAACCGGTGCAAACTGATGCTCAAGGCAATGTTAAATTTGATGCGGCTGGCAATGCAACTGCTAACACCATTGATTACACTAACTATGAGTCTGATCTTAATAATGCTGAAGAGAATGCATCTGGCTACAAATATAGCGCAAATGACGATGAATGGGCTCAAGCTGTTAAAGATGGGACTAATAAATACAATGTTTCTGGTTTAACTAAAGAAGCTATTCAAAAAGCAGCTGAAAATGCTGGGCTAAACACTGTAGCAACTATTACTAACGAAGGCCCTGTATTTAATGTTGTTTTGAAGAAGGCAGTTAAAGAAAATGCCAGCTTAAAGATCGTTGATGATACTGAAAATGGCAAGACTTTAAACATACTTAATGCTACTGGTGATGAAAACACTGCTATTAGTTTTGAAAATGGTGCATCAACTGTTCAAGATTACCTTAACAAAGGCTACAAGTTCGTTAGCGTTGTAAGTGATGCTAATGGCAATATCTTGTCAACTACTAATTATGATGCAGCTAACTTTGGTAACTACGATACTGATCCTAATAGTGACCAAAGCTTCACTGTTCATTTGGTACACACCTATGCTCCAGTAAATCCGAATAACCCACATGAAGGTGTAAACCCAGATCAATACGAAAAGACCGTTAACGAAACTGTCCACTATAAGTACAGTGATGGTAGCAAGGCTGCAGATGACAATATCCAAACTTCTAAGTGGAGTAGAACTCTTACTTTGGATAATGTAACTGGCAAAATTGTTCCTAACGGTGAATATGATAAGGATTGGTCAATTGAACCTGGTCAACCAACTGAATACAAGCAAGTGGATTCTCCAGTTATTAAGGGTTACTACGCAGATCAAGCAAATGTTCCTGCAACTAAAGTAACTCAAGATGACATTGAAAAGACTGTAACCTACAAACCGCTTGGTCACATTATTCCAGTTGATCCAACTACTGATGACCCAATTCCAAACGCACCACAACCACAGTTCCCTAACGATCCAAACGATCCAACTAAGGGTAACCCTGGTGAAAAACCAACTGTTCCAGGTTACCACCCAGAATCTGGTAAGCCAGGAGACAAAGTAACTCCAAACCCAGGTAACCCAGGTGAAGATGTGAAGGTTCCTTACGTTAAGGACCAAGGTACTGTTTCAGTGATCTTCCACGATGACACTACCGACAGCACCATTCCAAACGTTGGTTTCAACTCTGGTGATGCAGCAGCTGATACTCCTGTAACTTACAACCCTGAAAAGAGCATTTCTGATCTTGAAAAACAAGGTTACGTATATGTACGTACTGAAGGTACTCTTCCTGATAAGGTTGAAGCAAATAAGAACATTACAGTTACTGTTCACATGAAGCACGGTGTACAACCAGTAACACCAACTACGCCACCAACTGATGTACCAAAGAACACACCAAAGGAAGCTCAACCAGATCAATTGACGAAGAAGGTTAACTTAACTGTTAACTATGTCAATGCTGATGGCACTACATTTAATGGTAATGTTCCAGCTAACGCTAAGCAAACAGCTACATTTACTGGTACTGCTTATGTTGACAAGATTACTGGTAAGCTTGTAAATGCTAAGCAAGAAGATGGCAAGTGGGTAATTAATACTGATGACACTGCAACTCCAGAAATTACTTGGACTAGCGACAAGACTTCATTTGAAGGAGTAACTTCACCAGCTGAAGAAAATTACCATGTATCTAACGTTTCAAGCCATAAAGACGGCGACAACGTTGCAGCAATTACTGGTCTTACTAAGGATTCTGGCAACATTGATGTTACTGTAACTTACGCTAAGAACGGTACAACTGTAATTAATGGTAAGAAGGTAACACCTACCCAAACTGTTAAGTTCGTTGATGGTGAAGGTAATGAACTTGCAAAAGCAATTACTACAACTGGTGCTGACTTTGTCTACAGTGGAGACACTCGTGATGAAGTAACTGGTCAGATTACTAAGACTGGTAGTTGGGATAGTACAAGTCATATATTTGGTACTCAAGATGTTCCGGTAATTGATGGTTACGTTGCGGTATCTGGTTACACTAACCAAAACGGTAAATTTGTTGCAGGTGGTTTAACTGCTACACTTGATGATCCAAATGTAGTTGCAACCGTTGTTTACCAAAAGGTTGGTAACATTGTTCCGCAATTACCAGATGGTACTCCGGTTCCTAATCCAGACAAGCCGGGTGAAAATGTACCAAACAAGCCGTACACTAATGATCCAACGAACCCAACGGATGTAAATCCAAAAGAACCGGTACCGAACATTCCTGGCTATCGTCCAGAAGTTCCTACTGTAACACCAGAAGTTCCAACTAAGGATACTCCAGTTGTCTACAACCAAATCCAAAAGGCTGACTTGACGATTGTTGATCAGGATAACGGCAACAAGCAAATTGTTGCTTCAGGAGTAACTACTAAGTTTGCTGCTGATGGTATTAACGGTGAAGCAATTACCTTTACTGGTAATGAAGCTGCTGTTAAGGCCCTTGAAAACATGGGCTATGTATATGTTGATTCTGACTTTACTAGTGGTACTAAGTTCGATGGCGACGGTGCTACTGACCAGCACTTCACCATTACGATGAAGCACGGTCACCAACCAGTTAACCCTAATGAACCAGGTAAGCCAGGTCAACCAATCAACCCTAACGATCCAGAAGGTCCTAAGTACCCACAAGGCTCTGATCAAGTAACGAAGAACGTTACGCGGACAATCCAATACGTGGACGAAAATGGTAATAAGGTTAGTGATTCAGTTGAACAACCAGTCAACTTCACTGCTGAAGGGGTTCTTGATAAGGTAACTGGTCAATGGGTAACACCATTAACTTGGAGCGGTTCCCAAACTGTTAACGGTGTTAAGTCACCAGTTGTTGAGGGTTACCACTTAGTAAGTGTTGACCGCGATGGTGAAGGTAATAACGTTAAGGGTGTAACTCTTACTCATGAAAATGACAGCTACACGGTAACGGTTAAGTACGCTAAGAATGGTAAGATCATTCCAGTTGACCCAACTGGCAAGCCAATTCCAAACGTACCAACACCACAATACCCAACCGATCCAACAGATCCATCAAAGGTAACACCTAATGAACCAGTACCTTCAATTCCTGGATTAACTCCAGAAGTACCAACTGTTACGCCAACTGATCCTGGTAAGAATACACCAGTTAAGTACAGTCAAACTGTTAACGCAACAGTAAATTACATTGATAATGTAACTGGTAAAACACTTAAGACAGATTCATTAAGCGGTCTTGAAGGTGTTAAGAGTGATTACTCAACGAAGAGTTCAATTGACGGATATGAAGCTCAAGGTTACAAGTTAGTAAAAGATGGCTTCCCTAAGGATGGTTATATCTTTGAAGTTGGTGGTGAACATACCTTTAATGTTTACTTGACACACACAACATCACCAGTAACCCCAGACCACCCAGGTGCAGGTTACAGTGCAACTGACTTGAAGAAGACTGTTACCCGAACAATCAACTACTTAGATGGTCAAGGTAATGTTGTTGCTCAACAAGTTGCTCAATCATTTGACTTTATCGCTAATGGTACTGTTGATAACGTAACTCATAAGCTAGTTACTGTTGTAGATGGTAAGATTACTGGTGCTGGTGAATTAACTTGGAACGCTGCTAACCATGACTTTGATGCTGTTGAATCACCAGCAGTTAAGGGTATGCATGTAACTAATGTAACTCCTGCTGATCAACGTGATGGTAACAACGTTGCAAAGACAACTGTTAATGCGCAAAGTGGTAACATCATTGTAAATGTTTACTATGCATCAAACGGTACTCACCAAGACGGTGCCAAGAACCTTCCATCAACACAAACCGTTACATTTGTAGATGAAGCTGGTAATGTTCTTCATGTTCCATCAACACTTGACTTTACCTTTGTACGGACACCAGATGTAACTGATCCAGAAGGTAACGTTACAGAAGGTACGTGGACAACTGGTACTAGTCATACTTACAAGACAGTTAATGTTCCAGTAATTCCTGGTTACGTAACTGACCGGACTGTTGCTGGTGGAATGACTGCAACTATTGATAATCTAGATGTTGCTGACAAGGTTGTTTACAAGAAAGTTGGTAAGATTATTCCGGTAGATCCAACAGGTAAGCCAATTCCAGGCGCCCCAACACCGGATTACCCTAATGATCCACAAAACCCAACGAAGATAACTCCTGATGAACCAGTTCCATCAGTACCTGGTTACACTCCAGATGTACCAACAGTAACACCAGGTGTACCAACTGTAGATACTCCTGTAACATACCGTCAAAACGTTCAAGCAACGGTAACTTACATTGATGATGTAACTAACACAGTTCTTGACAGTGATTCATTAAGTGGTCTTGATGGTAAGAAGAGTGACTACTCAACTGCTGGTAAGATTGCTAACTACGAATCACACGGATACGCCTTAGTAAGTGATGACTTCCCTAAAGATGGTTACACATTCTCTGTTGAAGGAACCCACAACTTCACGGTTCACTTGACTCACAGCACTAGTCCAGTAAACCCAGATCATCCAGGTGCAGGTTACAACAAGACTGACCTTCAAAAGGATGTAACACGGACTATCTACTTTGTGAACACCCAAGATGGAAAGCAAGTTGCTGAACCAGTTAACCAAACAGTAAGCTTCACTGCTAATGGAACCGTTGATAATGTTACTGGTAAGTTGGTAACAGTTACTGACGGCAAGATTACCGGCCCAGGTGAATTAACTTGGACTTCTGCTCAAGATGTGAAGGGTGTTCAATCACCTGCTGTTAACGGTATGCATGTAACTTACGTAACTCGTGATGCTGATGGTACTAACGTTAAGGGCGTATCACTTACTCACAATGACTCAAGTTACGATGTATACGTAAACTACGCACCAAACGGAACTACTAACGAACACGGACAAAACATTCCGGCATCACAAACAATTAAGTTTGTTGATGAAAGTGGCAACACGCTTCGTGAAAACA